>Ga0123355_10011464_pt1 | contig 13669 bp, 7 predicted proteins | sample TergutEmb28metaG_3_FD_89872 | JGI IMG/M metagenome (GOLD analysis project Ga0123355, IMG submission 89872) | Embiratermes neotenicus P1 segment gut microbial communities from Petit-Saut dam, French Guiana - Emb289 P1 | ecosystem: Host-associated > Arthropoda: Insects > Digestive system > Gut ...
CAAACCGTTCAATTTTGGATATAGGTGTTTTGGGTTATATCGGTATAGTATAACATAAGGAACACCCTCCCGAAGTCTGGTCCGTTCCTCCTGTTACACCCCGTATATATATATATATATATAGAAGACGCGTTACGTGGCTTTCTTTAGCAACTTCAGCGCTGTCGGAATACGTCACGTAATTTTACGTAAAGAATGCCACTTGATTATAATGGCTTCAAACTGCCTAAATTGTAATGTGGTGTGGCTAACATTTGCTCTCTATGCGAGATCTCAGGCTTCCTTAACGACATTTCGGGACCGATAGTTTCTTTCCCAAAACGTCGGTAAGAAATTACCATAACACGCTGCGAAATAGCCTAGAAGATCCCAGTTCTAATTTTCTGTCCAATTTACATTTTTTCTTAATAATACAGTGTGGTCTCCAGTGTTGTCATTGCTCAGTTACTGGCTGGTTAGCTAAACAATACGTCCGCTGCGTGTTGTTCTAGACAATTCTTCAGTGCTTAGCTTCAACGTTGTTGGGAAATTTGAGAGAGGCCATACCGTTGTGTATATCAAATTTATATAATATAATACGCACCGCCAATACAAAACATAAATAAAAAAGATACAATAATTAAAATTAGGTGATATCTGGCTACATGTTTCGGCCGTCACCGGCCATCTTCAGGCCAACTAAGAACAACAATTAAGATACAGTAAGAAAATAGTACTTAACGGGATCCCATTTCGTTCACACTAAACTTTGATAAAATAAGGAAATTCTTACTTTTATCGAAGTTTAATGTGAACGAAATGGGATCCCATTAAGTACTATTTCTTTTACTGTACCTTAATTGTTGTTCTTAGTTGGCCTGAAGATGGCCGGTCACGGCCGAAACATGTAACCAAATATCACCTAATTGTAATTATTGCATCTTGTTTGATGTATGTTGTGTATTGACGGTGCATAATGTACAGGGTGTACAAAAAATGATGTTGTTTCAAAAGTTAACAAGAAATGTATTTCTCACCTTACACGGGCACAACGTACACCATAAGCAGCGGCAACTGTCCAAGTGTCTCATGTGTTAATCACAGTCCTTCAATGTGTGCACCTTGGGTCACACACACACATATACATACACACACACACATATACACATACACACACACACACACACACACACACACACACAGAAAGAAACTTGGAAACTGGCCCCGCGGCCCCGCAGTAAGCAAGAGAAGCAAACTGCTGGTAACGCATGAGAAACTTGGACAGTTGCTGCTGCTGACGGTGTAGGTTGTGCCCTTGTAAGATGAGAAATAAATTTCTTGTTTACTTTTGAAACCGCACCATTCTTTTATGTATACCCTGTATTACACAATGTTGTTGGGAAAGCCGCAAGCTTTCACCAGTTACCTTCTTGAGAAGGCTTCCCAATTTTGACGTCACTTATTTGTACCAAAAATAACCGCCAGCCTTGCAATGCCTTACACCTCTCATTCTCTTTCTGTTTTAACAATGAGCGCACAAAGGTACCAGCAAAAATACATCTTAGTAAGAGGAATGTGTAAAGTCTTAACCCTTATCCTGCTAAAGTGAAGAATATGGTGAGTTCCGAATAGTGTTAACAAAGGGCAGATGGGATTTAACTCGAACTTTAAAAGGTTAAATTGTACAGAGGTTCAGTTTTCGATACAATATTTATGATTCGTCGGCGGTGTCAATAGATCACTTCGTACTTCGATTTATTTCCATACATATTACTTTTTTTTTTACTGCTGAAATAAATTTATCATATTATTTTTTTAAAAGATTCGACAAATTTGAATAGTATTATTAGTCCATCTCACAGTGTGAAGATTGATAATAATACCTTCGAGAGGGTGGAAGAGTTTAAATATTTGGGAACAACTTTAACAAATTAAAATTCTAATGCGGAAGAAATTAAGAGCAGATTGAGGTCAGGAAATGCTTGCTATCATTCGGTGCAGAATCTTTTGTCTTCTAGGTTGCTATCCAAAAATTTAAAGATCAAGATATATAGAAATATAATTTTGCTTGTTGTTTTGTATGGGTGTGAAACTTGTTCGCTGACATTGAGGGAGGAAAGGAGGCTGAGGGTGTTTGAGAATAGAGTGTTGAGGGGCATATTTGGACGGAGGAGGGACACGGTAACGGGGGAATGGAGGAGATTACATAACGAGGAGTTATATGATCTGTATTCCTCACCCAATATTGTGCGGGTGATAAGATCGAGAAGAATGAGATGGGCTGGGCATGTGGCGCGTATGAGTGAGGAGAGGGGGTGTACAGGGTCTTGCTGGGTAAACCGGAGGGAAGGAGACCACTGGGGAGACCTAGGCATAGATGGGTGGATAATATTAGGATGGATCTGCAGGAGGTGGGATGTGGGTGTATGGACTGGTTTGGGCTGGCCCAGGTTAGAGACAGGTGGCGGACGCTTGTGTATGCGGTAACGAACCTTCGGATTCCGTGAAATGCGGCGAATTTCTTGACTAGCTGCAAATCAGTTAGCTTCTCAAGAAGGACTCTGCACCACGGAGTAAGTAAGTATTATAAGTCCATCACGTATAAAAAATGTAATTTACTTAACATTTATTTTACATATCATCACAATATATGTTATATTTAATGCTTACAATGACAGCAAACATTAAATAAATCCCAATTAATATCTCTAAACGATATACCTCGTACAGCACGGATCTTAATACTGCAGTGAAGTATCGACTTGTGTCGAATAAGCTGTATGAAATTTACTCAAATTGCTAGTAATTTGACAACAGCGTTGTACGATAGGAATAAAATCTCAGGGTGTTAATATACAGAGTGTTCAGGAGAAAAGTTAAATATCTTGACAAGTTATTCTGAGGTGTGTAATCTCCCACCCAACATAGGAGCATATGCGATATTACACCTGCAATCACAGTTTCCTCCATTCCCTACACCTACCCAACCGGAAACATCCACACCCAGCTACCTACAAATTCATCTACCCAATAGACATCCCACAAATTTAACTTAAAAAAAGCAAGGAAAATGATGATATCTCAACATCACCACGCGGTTTAGGCATATTATACAAAACTCTTTTAACAAGAAAGTTGTCAAATCCTGAAGATGGTCCCTATAGGCCGAAACATGTAGTTTTTCCATTGCTAATAAAACCATCGTTTAGCCATAAATTTATAGTTGTGTTTTTGACTGAATTTACCTCACCGTATTGATAAGTGATACGGGCAATTGTGAGAAAAATGATAAAGTGAACATGTGTTTATTTCTGAATGGTTATGTAGAGTGAGCTGTTTGAATGTACACATAGAAAGGCATTTTGAAGTGTAATAAAGAAAGAACAGGTCCTTAACTAAATTATTAGAAATACAACAAACAAGTGCATGTACAGATACGTAAAATTATTGTGATTATAAATAACGTAACTTGCTAAATGTTTCGGCCACCTATTGTGGCCATTTTCAGGGAGGTGTTCTTGAAAGATGTTACATAAATGTCAAAACTTGTTTGGCCTTCATCAGTGCACGGTCCTGAATCGTTTAAAACTTACTGCTGCTTTAATTTTAATTTCATTTTAATGTTTAAATGACATTTGTTACACAGAAATGACCAATTTGTTACAGTTCAAAACACGAGGATCGGCTTATAAGTAATGCACACAGTGAAATATTTTGCCAACAGAGCAAAGTAGCGATGCGCGCTCAGTGTGTTCTTGTAGCCACAACCCTCCTGCACAGCGGTGAAAAGTTTCATTCCTTTCTCTACACCAATTCTAAAACAGTGCGTGTTAGCATGGAGTCGTGTTATGGTGGTATGTCAACAAGATTGAAGCAACGTGCCGTGACTGAATTTTTAAGTGCTGAAATCGTAACGCCAGCTGAAATTCATCGCCGTTTACAGGCTGTGTATGGTGAAAACACTGTTAACAGAACTACAGCAAATCGTTGGGCCATTACATTTCGTGAATGTGAACCAGGTCGTGCCAATATTGTTCACCAACCTTGCAGTGGAAGGCCGGTTTCCGTGACAGATGAAAACATCAAAAACAGGTTGATGAACTAATCAAGCATAACCGCCGTATCACCCAGAAGCAGATAGCAGGTAGGTTTGGAATGTCTAAGGAAAGAGTGGGCTATATCATTGGTTTACTTGGCTACATAATTTCTGTTCTTGATGGGTGCCTTGCATGTTGACGCCGGAAGTTAACGCTGAAGTTTGAGGTTCTCTCCCATCCGCCTTGCAGCCCTGACTTGGCGCCAAGCGACTTCCATTTCTTTCCGCACCTCAAGAGGGATCTCAAGGGGACTCATTTCACCTCAGATGATGAAGTGAAGCAAGCTGTGACGTCGTGGATCAAACAAAGAACTGAATTCTTCATTGACGGCATGCGTAAACTTGTTTTACGTTGGGAAAAATGTATTGAATGACAATGCGTCTGTGTCCAAAAATAAGTATGACAATTTCTAGCTAAAATTTTGACCTTAACTTCCTACTTTCGTTTGTTTAAATACATGATCTCTTTTTCTAGATATTTCACTGTGTGCATTACTTATCAGCCGCCCCTCTTAAATGTTCACGAATCCCAACTTCAACCTCAACGCACTTCGGAACCCGTGTGCGAAGAACTCGTGTTGTTCGTCTGAGTTGATCTTCGCGTTTTTTATGCTGCCAGCAGCATCCAGAAAGCGAGCGAGCGGTTCGTCTGCTGTATCCACCTTTGTTTTGTAAACTTCGCTGCCCGTCCAACCCCACAAAAACTTCTAACGGAGCGGTCTGTAAGTTCCAACAGCTCTATCTCGGTAATCATTCAGAATTAGACACTTGATCATATATATTTTTTCTCACTATAACCGATAACATGTTCTCCAAAAATATTTATCGCTTCTTCCAGGTCACCGTGTAGAAAAAAAAATTGCATACGTGGGGATGCTGATAAGTCCTTAGCCCGACCAGGAAGGAAACAAGGAACAGCGAACAAACTCGGGATTTGTTCAACATACTCACCACGAAGCTCAATACACTTCTCAGCCCTTTGCTCTAACTTTTGCAAGCACTCAAAAAAGAAACAGAAAATTTTCCGTGCAACCAGGTCTCCGCGGCAACAATGATCTCCGCGTCGGACGAAAAATACAAGTCCCCCTTGGTGACCTTCCTGCGGCGTTTTTCCTTCAAAATGCCCTTCGGTTGCACCCGCAGAGATGAGTAACACTTCGTGTTGATAGTTTGGCTCTTTGGAAGTTAATCAATGAGGAGGATGCCGTCTTGATCACAAAAAAATCGAGGCGAGAACTTTTCCAGCACATTTTTGCACTCGGAATTTTTTGGGGCGGGGCTAGCCGCTATGCCGCCACTCCATTGATTGTTGCTTTGTCTCCGGGTCATAGTCATATAACTAGGTTTCGTCCATGGTCACCAATCGCGACGCGACAGGAAATCATTTAGATAGCGCCGAAAAAATTGCAGAATTTGCTCAGACGACTGGCGCCGTTGACTTTTTTGATCCGCGTTCAGGCATTTTCGGGACCCACTTGGCACAAAGCTTCCGCATGTCCAAATCTTCATACATAATGTACCCAGACCGCTCACGTGAGATTCTCAATTGCTCAGCTATTGATTTAGCCGAAATCCAGCGGTCTTCCAAGATTAGCTCGTGAATTTGATCAATAATCCCCGAGGTGGTCACTGTTTTGGATCGTCCAGGACGAGGCGCATCACAGGTGGAAAAATCACCATGTTTAAACTGGGCCACACAGTTTTAACGGTGGCATACGGTGGTGCATATTCCCTAATGTTTCCATCCAAATAGCGTGAATTACTTTCGGCTCCTTGCCTTGCAAGAAAAAAATCTTTATTACAACTCTTGTTTTCATGTTGTTGAAAACGCGCGCGTCTCCTGACACGTTTCCTTTCAGCCTCTGTAACAAGAGAAGACTTGCAATTCGGCACATGAAGAGACCCTCTTTCCAACGACACTATCGATTCCATCCTAAGACATCGGAAAATAGGTCGGGTTAAAGAAGTATCAGCACCTCCTCGTATAGCTCTTTACTGTACGTGGCCCAGTTTACACACTAAAAAGCGTCATATTCTTCTTGCAGATTTTGTTTGTATGTGTTTTTATATGGTTCACTACAACATGGTAAATATATTTTCCTGTACACATTTAACAGACTTCGATCCAAAGTCAGTCCGTATGAGTTTCGTGGTAGACACAGTGGTAAAGAGACAAGCTTTTCTCCTGTTACTTCAGTTTTCATTTGTTATCATCATTCCAGCTTACTTTCCTTCATCTACAAGTTGCTACTACCAGAATGTAAAAAAGTGGAAACCTTCAAAAAATGAACGCAATTTTGGAAATCTGGGAGCATTGGATGTCAGAATACTTTCACTCTTTTAGTCTTAACATTTTGCCGATGCAAAGCGCTGAAGCCTTCGAGGGTCTCTGCTGTACACCCTTAAGGCTGAATGTTGACCAATAGAATATATAAAAGGTAAACTGATCCCTTTACAGGCCCGGTGTGGCCCAGAGGGTGGATAGAGGTATAGCTCTACTCTTCCTTGACCGCGGCACTAGAACGGAGTGAGTTGTCAGCAGCACGCTCCGGCCTCACTTTACCCATGCGGAAGACCTGGTACCCATTTTATAGGAGGCTGGGTGGGCCCCAGGGCCAGTCTGGACCGGCGGAAAATCTCATCTCCACCGGGTTTCGATCCCGGACCACCCAGCCCGTAATCAGTCGCTATACCGACTGAGCTACCCAGCCCACAATAGAATATATATATATATATTTATAATTTCACACTCTAACACAACTTTGTATTAATTAATTACAATTGAAAGTTCAAAGCAACCCGTCCTGTAACATCCAAAGCTCTGTATTTTGCCCGCACGTGGACCCTGGCAGAAGACAGCGCCAGTTTGTTGAACAGCAGCAAGCGATCTGTCTTTCCAAATGAGAGGGACTGTGATTTTTAGGTGAGACGTAAACGTTGTGTTCAATTATCAACGGAATATATATACAGTCAAACCTCGGTTCACGAACTTAATTCGTTCCTGATGGTCGTTCGTAAACCGAAATGTTCGTAAACCGAAACTATTTTCCCCATAGGAATTAATATAAAATTGACTAATACGTTCCTGGACCCCAGATGATTGCTTATTTAAACTTTTACAACAGTATTTTGTGCACAAGTTCTTAACACAAAATCAATGGAAACCATTAAATCTATCATAAAAAAGATAAACACAACACCAAGCAGATCAAATATAGATGAAAACTTAATTTAGTTTTACCGTCCCTGTATGGAGGAGAGTTGACGGCGTAAGTGGAAGGTGGTGAGGAAGTGAAATGTTATTGTTTGGAAGGGGATTCTTTTTCTTTTTTCTGTCTCTTGGCACCACTCGACTCTCTTTCAGACCCACTGGGTCTCTGTCTCACTAAAACGTTGTCCAGTGTGATTTGTTTTCGTCTACGTTTTAAAATGTTGACGGCTTGCGTGTTCGTAACTCGAGACACAGTACGTCATCCGAGACGCTTTGTGTTCGGAACATTTGTTCGTAAACCGAACTGTTCATGATCCGAGGCGTTCGTGAACTGAAGGTTGACTGTATATACACAGTCTAACACAACTGCTTATTAAGTAATTACATTTATAAGGTAATTAAATCATTTAACAGCAACATGTTTCGGCTCCTCTTATACAGCCGTTTTCAGGGTGAGCCCTAAAAGTGTTATATACAATTAACAATGCTTTATACAGTACGAGAACTCGTTCACATGTTATTAATATACAGAGTGGGCCAAAAGTAGGTGAACAGAATTTGGATGCTATACTATGCTATATGCTATACTATATACTTATATATTTTGGCCCACTCTGTGTATTATGAACTGAAAATAAATGTAATTTCAAATATAACATACCACAAGTAATAAGGTTAAAAGTTATAAGTAATAAAATTTAAAATGTGGGGAGAATATTAGAATAATGCTTTTAGAATCGTAATTTGTGATGTTAATGAAGAATTGTTGTATCTAGACTTTTGGATGTAATATCGTGGGGGTTTCTGTTCATCGGTGTAAATGGCGCATCTTTTGTGCGGAGAATTAGTGATATTTGGGTCACTTTGTGTGAAAATTTATATGTATATATATATACATATATATTCTATTGATTGTTGTACACAACGGGGATGTCTCACCTGAAAATTACTGAACGTTGACTTCGCCTGCTATTAGCTTTTAGACTACACGCAATGTCGGAGTGACGGACAAGTAGCCGCTCCTTCATTGCGTACACACGAACAAGCAGCTGACCGCCATTTTGGCTGCAGTCACATCGACTTTTGGTATTCAAGCATACGCGATGCTTCGGGATTGGTTTTTCTTCTCTCTTAGGGGACAAAAACGAAAGATATGAAGGACTGAGTTCTTAAATTGGTGAACTTCCCGTCTTCACAGTCGCGGTGTGAACATAATGCTGTACTGGGTGTAAATTTATATTCAAATACTAAGTTTACTCTGCGTCATATTCAAAGAGGCAGCTCTTGCCTTGTAGTTTACACACCGTCTCGTTTTAAAACACTACTCTGTAGGGAATTCATCGCGATTGGTTCTAAGATTCACACCCTAGGTAAGGTTTTAAACCTAGAACAGGTCATGAGGACCTAGATGTGGATTAGAGATACAGATATTTTCTTTCTTTGACCTAGGCGTTAGATGGGGGTGGGTGGTCAACGCCACGCCCAGGTCCCTTTACTTCCAGGAAAGAGACCTGGAGGCTAGGTGGGCTTTATAACCGGTCTGGACGAGTGCGGAAATTCTCGTCCCCCCAACCGGTGTTCGATCCCCGGTGGGGAGTCACCATACCAACTACGCTATCCCGGCCCATTCTGAGATCCATAAACAACTAACTAACCGGCTACATGGACAGGACGTAGAATTTGCGAGCTTTAAACTTGGCGGTAAGTAAAGTAATCACTAGACTTTAGAGTGTTTAGGACTGCGCCATGAAGGAATACTGAGGAAAAAAATATAGCTACATCTAAGCTGAATCTTGCGGCAGAAATAGTGAACTAATTATAAATAAGAATAACATTTGCTGAAAGTAATTAATACCAATTTTTAGCACATCACAATTTACTATGGTGCTTAACTTTTTTACATAGTTTCACCTTTTGTGTACAATGTCTTTTAGGTGGCCACCACCCTCCTCAATGCACAGCTGCACACGAGTTACGAAGGTGCGCATAAGGGCTTGAAGTGTTTCTTCTGAAAGTTTGGCGATTTCTTCCCGTATATTTTCTTTGAGTGCATGTAAGTCTGTACGGCGAGTACTGTACACTTTTTTCAGATAACCCAACAGAAAAAAGTCTGGAGCTGTTAGGTCCGGCGAACGAGGATGCCATGGCACATCACCGAAACGAGAAATCACCCGCTGCAGAAACAAACGGCGAAGCGCAGCGATGCTAATCACTGCCGTGTGGGCCGTAGCATATTTGAACATAAACACTGCTTATATTCAAATACCTGCACTCCGCGATACCCTAGCGGAGAAGCATGTAACTAAAATTTTAAAACGCTTCACTATTTCTGCCGCATCCTGTAGAAGCAGGTAATTTTAGATTTTGTCCCGACTGCTTTACCCCCTGCGAAACTATGGCACTCCTTTAAGAGGAGGCTAAGTGGGCTCTGTAGCCGGCCTTGACAATTAAGTCCCCAAAAAGGAAATCGAACCCTTATTACTCGGTCATACATCCCTTCGCACAGTCACTCTACCGAGACCTGCAGGTTCCTATCCATTAACAATGACCCGGAAGAATTTCTGGATAAATACAAGAAAACTCCTTTTGTGCAGCCTACAGTCGCCCAACTGCTCAAAGAATTACCCACCCCCTTTGAAACCGGAAGGTTCATTACCGCCTTCACAAAAGCCCGCACAGAAATTTAAGAACAAAATAAAGACCAAATAAAAATACAAAGATAAATTTATTTTTGGAAAAAAATGAGAAATTCCAGTGCAGTGTACATGATCATGTGTGTCTTTAACAGGGAGTAGCAGGCAGCTGACAAGAGGTGGTCCTCCATTCGGAGGGCTTGTTTGCAGATTAAAGGCAAATCTGTCCCTTTACAGGCCCGAGGTGCCCAGAGGTTCCCAGATGACGTGGTAATGGCCCAGGATGGGGGTAAGGTTGTCAGCCTTACGCACCGGCCGCCTTTACTCCCAGGAAATACTCCTGGTATTCATTTCTTTTAGAGACTGAGTCGACTCCAGGTCTATAGTGCGATCGGAAGGATTATGTCAATGGAAAATTCCAATTACACCAGCTGGGATCGAACCAACGACCTTCCGATTTGTAGCACAGCATCTTAACCACTGTGCTACCGCGGTCCCCTGGTTGCAGAATGATATCATGCATAATTTGTAGAGATAATTACATGAAATGTGATTAAGGTAGGGCATTTTGCGGAAGAAGCACCACTTATGGAAAGCGTGTATGTAGCTTCACAGACTGATTTCTGGAAATTGGAAGTGTCTAGCATAGATGATAAGATAATGTTACTAAGACAACCAATGTACGTATAATGTAACATAGAGACACATTCGTGTAAACAATGTTGCAGTGGAAAAGCAATAATTATTACACATTCTGAGTGTGTGTCTGTAGTCTTAGTTATTCAGCGTATAAAGCGCATGCGCCGTATTATATTGCCATATATGGCCTGTCGGACTGTAGGGTATTTTTACACGTTATCTCAAAATCTGCACAATTTTCAGGGAAAAATTATTGAACATAAAATGTGCGTCTTATGTTTATTGGAACGTGCATCATTGTGATAGTTGAGGAATAAAAGACCAACTTGATGCCACTTGCTATTTTATTTCACTTCTGATGTGTTCAACATGTTTCGGACATTAATATACCCATCATCAGGAGCTTGCGACTGTACTGTTGAATTACCACATTGGTCGTAATTTTCTTGGTTCGATGTGTTTTGGAGTTTCGGTGTGGTTGGATAGGATACCACAGTACAGTCGCAAGCTCCTGATTATGGATATATTAATGTCCGAAACATGTTGAACACATCAGAAGTGTTATAAAATAGCAAGTGAAATCAAGTTGGTCTTTTATTCTTCAACTATAAAATGTGCGTTTTGATTTTCTCTACACATTTCGTCTAAAACATTTCTCATTCTGAAAAGAATTCGAAGGGATATTATCACAAATGTACATAGATTGTACACTGTATATTTCATACTTCAGTGTCATTACACAACACACATAGACATAATATGATACCTACCATAGATTTAACTATAATAAGCTTAGGCTTAGCTTGGTAACAGCATGGACCCCTTATGTAACCCACACCGCCCAAACTTTCTGACAGATACGAGATCTCGTTCTCACTTTACCCGCACCCTACCCCATATAAACAGCCCATGTATCTTTCGTATAACCGTTTAAAAAGTATTTCATGCACAACCTGAAGATGGACATTATCAAGCGCCGAAAAATATAGTTTTACCTTAAGTAGAAAATACTTTACATTCTACTAAGAAATATAGTTGTGTTAGACCAGTAAACACACTGTACTTTAGTTAGAACACAGATTTAACTGTAAAGTACCTGTTATTCTTATCAGATCATAAAAAATTTGAAATTTTTTGACAGATTTTCGAAATATTAACAAATACCAAGTTTCATGAGAATCCGTCCAGTGGGAGCCGAGTTGTTCCATGCGGCCACATATGACGTACTTGAAAGTTTATTTTCGAAATCTTACGAAAGGGCCTGGAAGTGTTTAAAAAAAGTGCGAAATTTGACGTGGGTTTTTAGGCATCAACATGGGGTCTAAGAGCGAGTAGTTAAGAATAAGTAAAGCGTTTTTCGGGTTTCATAGAAGACTGAAAAACTATCTTTATCGTTGCACCGGGCATTTTGTAGTTTATTTCAAGAACACACTAAGTAATGCACATATATAGCCCTTCATAATCTACAATTTAAATTAAAAGACTTTAAAAGCTTCCTACGTGTTCCGATTGTACGACCATTCTCAGGGAGCATATTGCCTTCACAATCCCTTTAGTAAAATTATTTTTATTTACAGGCAACCTCAGGAAGTATATTGCCTTAATCTATTTAGTAAATTTATTTTTACTTACAGACATGGAGCCACAGAACCAAATTATGTGTACTTCCAGACATGCTGCTATAGCATCTAATTATTTGTACTTACAGACATGCTGCCACAGCACCGAATTATTTGTATTTAGAGACATGCCAGAGCACCAAATTATTTTTAATTACAAACATTCTGCCAAAGCAAACTATTTTTACTCACACACATGCTGCCACAGCAACAAATTATTTGTACTTACAGACATGCTGCCACAGCAACAAATTATTTGTCCTTACAGACATGCCGCCACAACAAAAAATGATTAGTACTTACACACATGCCGGCACAGCAACAAATTATTTATAATTAGACACATGCTGCCACAGCACCAAATTATTTGTAGTTAGAGACATGCTGCCACAGCACCAAATTATTTGTACTTACAGACATTCTGCCACAGGACCAACTTATTTTTACTTAAAATCATGCTGCCACAGCACCAAATTATTTTTACTTACAGACATGCTGCCACAGCAACAAATTATTTGTACTTACACATATGTTGCCACAGCACGAAATTATTTGTACTTACAGACATGCTGCCACAGCACCAAATTATTTTTACTTACAGATATGCTGCCACAGCACCAAATTAATTGTACTTACATTTATGCTGCCACAGCAACAAATTATTTGTACTAAAACACATGCTGCCATAGAACCAAATTATTTGTACTTAAAGACATGCTGCCACGGCACACAATTATTTTTACTTACAGACATGTTGCCACACCACCAGCTTATTTGTACTTACAGTTATAATACCACAGCACCAAATTATTTTTACTTACAAACATGCTGTCACAGCACCAAATTATTTTTACTTACATACATGCTGCCACAGTACCAAATTATTTGTAGTAACAGACATGCTGCCACAGCACCAAATTATCTGTACTTACAGACAAGCTGCCACAACACCAAATTAATTGTACTTACAGAGAAGCTGCCACAGCACATAATTATTTGTACTTGGAGACATGGTGCCGCAGCACCCAACTATTTGTACTTACACACATGCTTCCACAGCACAAATAATTTGTACTTACAGACATGCTGCCACAGCACCAAATTATTTTTACTTGCAGACATGCTGCCACATCACCAAATTATTTTTACTTAAAGACATGCTGCCACAGAACCAAGTTATTTGTAATTACACACATGCTGCAGAGCAATAAATTATTTGTACTTACAGAAATGCTGCCACAGCACAAAATTATTTTTACTCACAAATATGCTGCCACAGCAACAAATTAATTGTAATTAAACATATGCTACCACAGCAACAAATTATTTGTATTTTAGGACATGATGCCACAGCACCAAATTATTTGTACAAAAACACATGCTGCCGTAGAACCAAATTATTTGTACTTACAGACATGTTGCCATAGCACCAAATTATTTTTACTTACAGACATGTTGCCACAGCACCAAATTATTTGTACTTACACACATG
>Ga0123355_10011465_pt1 | contig 13669 bp, 13 predicted proteins | sample TergutEmb28metaG_3_FD_89872 | JGI IMG/M metagenome (GOLD analysis project Ga0123355, IMG submission 89872) | Embiratermes neotenicus P1 segment gut microbial communities from Petit-Saut dam, French Guiana - Emb289 P1 | ecosystem: Host-associated > Arthropoda: Insects > Digestive system > Gut ...
ACACTTCCGAATTCCTGCGTGCCACAATCGCGTCAGCCGGCTGGAGCCCGGATGACATTAAAGTCTTAGACCCTTTGTAACGTCTTGACAGTGATAACCCTGACTTCCTGTTATGTCGACATTTCTCCATCCAAATTACAAGTAATTTTTTTATTTTAAACTTAACATTCTATTGTTACTCAATACGAAGCTACACCTTATAGGTTTAGTACCATCTACCTAATGGTCATACGGCAGTGGCATACGACAACATGAACTGATATCTATGATATACAGTTCCTGTAAGGTTATGAGCAATTTTTAATTTTTTTTTTAAATTAATTTTTAGTAAGTCATGGAAAAATTACAAGACATGAGTACTGAAGCACCTTCTTAATGCTACCATATATTGAGCATCTTCATTCATAAGGCATATAAGACTGCATGGTGAAATCCTGAGATTTTGGTACCAGCTCATGATGTGCTTTTTCAAAACTAAGAAAGGCTGTCAACTGGTCTATGCAGATGATACTTACTTCTTGTATTAGTGATGTGTACGGCTGAATTATTTCAAACTTTTTCTTGGAAACTTACAATTAATTTCATTACTGAAACTAAGTATGCATACAATAAAGGTTAAAAAAAAAAAACTCTTCATTCTTCCATGGAGTTCTACACAAGTTTCTAGATTCTGCACAAAAATTCTAATAGTTTTCATTTGCAGAGCGCATACCGTTTTACTGATACATGAAATATCCCACACAGTCATTCCATATTTCATTACAGAGTCAAAATACGCAAAATACATTGTTTTGAAAGTGATAATGTTCCTGATGTGAAACACAAACTTAACTGAATACCATGTTCCACGTAAATTAGGAATAATTTGATCGGTATGATTCTTCTACTTCAGATGGCTATCGACCTGTAAACCAAAGAGTTTTGTCTTCATAGACTCTTCTATATACTTTTCACTGTAACCAATACCTACAGTAAAGAAACTGCAGAGCATTCACTACAAATTGTACTGTATTCATCATATCCAGATTTCTGGCAAACTTACTTGCAGTACACCATTTACTCAAGTGTGATACAACTGTATGTTTGACACTGAACAAAAGTCATCAAAATTTTTACTAGAAATTATGACACCAGTCTCATCAGTTATGGGGCTTCTGTTTAAGTGTTTATATCAGGAGCAAGGACATTTATATAAATAATATGACAAGTACAGGCCAGTAGAATAATTGTAAAACATTCATAAGTATACACATTAAACATTCACACACAGCACTAGTTTTATGAATTTTATTTATAGCTTCATGTTTTGATTCACAGAGCTGAAACGTGTAGTGGGGAATAAACTGATAAAATTGGGCTGTGTGTGTTTAACGTAAGCTTGTGATTTGTTAAGAACAACAGGGATGCCTTGCCTTAAAATATTGTAAAACATGGTTCATTCTCACTATTCTGAATCTCCATTCCAGTCTGGGAACAGGACATGCTGTATGCTAATCATCTGCAAAAGTGATTACTCAAGCATTACAGTAGATGAAAACAGTCAAACTTGGTTACAACAGATGTACAGGTAAGGTAAAGTGATCCATTGCAGGCCTGGTGTGGCCCAGAGGGTGGGTAGAGGTATAGCTCTGCTCTTCCATGACCGCGGCACTGGAAGGGGGTGAGTGGTCAGCAGCACGCCCCGGCCGCACTTTAACCCCGGGAAAGACCCGGTACCCATTTTACAGGAGGTTGGGTGGGCCCCAGGGCTGGTCTGGACAGGCAAAAAATCTCCTCCCCACTGGGATTTTTTTTTTTAACTTGTTCTTGTTCTATTCATATATGACTATGGTACAGTAGCACATAGTATCAATATACATAATATCAGAGATTATGACTAAGATACGATGCTGACAATGGGAATAAGAGATCGTATTTATATTATTCCAGTACTACAGATGACTACAGTGGCAACCTCCGGACCCATGATTGGTCTGAGTTTGATTTACATCAGGATAGTCAACATCTGCATCAGCTAAAGAATGGTACAAGATTCTATGTCTTTACTCCCAAACACAAATGATGTCCCCACCATTCACATACCACCCCCATGCTGTGATCGGACTATTTGTCCACTGTATCCTACACTTCTACTATATAGAGAACTGCCTATAACTGGAGGCAACATTTATAACATCGGACACGCAATCCCGATTCACTGGATATGCTCTTATGACCGTATGCCACTTTCAAAGGATCGATGCACTAATGTGTGATAAATATTTTATGCCTAGTTGTGAAAGTACACCAAGGGCGTGATGTCTAATTACATTCCTAAAGGTTACATGGAGAAACAAACCATTCATTGTTCTATGGCATGTCCAAGACACAGAGGTAGTTTGCCACATGAAGTCTCTGTTTCACTGTTTGGTACAATTTGTATTTATTTGCCTGCGTGAATGTAATGAAGTCACAAAGCATGAGGTCCTGGTTGGGGCGTGTTCTGGAAAGTATTACGTTAGCCAGTATCCACATGACAGCACGTCGTCGTGTAGGAGGCCACAGTGCACATTGTGGACATGAGAGCCATTCGTTTGGTATTCGAGCTGGGACTGTCCTGAGAATGTGAGCAAGTTTCTGTGTTGTCCATTGCCAGACCTGTGGTCCTTCTCCACATTCGATGAGGCGGTGTTGTAGCGTGTTGTGCATGCCACAATTACTACACTTATCAGTAGGCGATATTCGTATCTTGTAGAGACGGACATTGGTGGGAAGAATACCATGCATTACCTTATACCATGCAGCTTTCATCCCTCCAGGGACAGGAGTGCAGTGAATGTTCTTCCACACGGTGTTCCAGTCTGTATTTGGCCATATTTTGGTGATGTGCATATCCTGTATACCTGTTTCACCTCTATTTATGTGGTACAAAGTATTGTATAATCTTCTTTTGTATGCACGCTTGGATTCCATAAGCCCTTTTATGTCCACATACGCCGAATCCATCGCAAAACAACGCAGATATTCTAAATTTTCGGGAATGATATCCCGAAATGGTGGGTTGGCTCCTTTCACATTTAGGCCCCATATCTGCATCCAAGCCGACATTATTGTTCTTGCTTCATCACTTGTTGTCGCATTCGATATAACAGCAATGCATGACTTTTTGCAGGCAGATTCGTTAAGTCCCAGCCTCCTTCCTATGGCCGATATAGGGTTCACAGAGGCACAAGAAATATGTCGCCCTTCCATACAAACCAAGAGATTGTCGTATTCAGTTGACGCACACATACGTCAGGCGCGGGGTAGATTTGAGACACATACCATGCACGCGCCATGAGGTATTCATGGGCAAATTGTATTCTCTTGTCCAAAGTCAGTATTCGACAGTAAGCTTCTTGAGCCTGTGCTTGTATTTTCGCGGTTGTTTTCGTCCAACTAGCAAGGGCAGAATCCCTGACAGTATTCTTTATCTGGAAGCCCAAGATTGTTGCAGTGTCATGGTATGGATTGTTCATAATTTTAATAGATTTGTCCCATGTCCCAAAATCTATTGCCCGTGATTTTTGGATGTTCACTCTTGCCCCCGATGCAGCTTCAAAACAATGTATTGCTTCCTGTAGCTTTGGTATGTCAGTAGGAGTTGTCGCAAATATTGTAACATCATCAGCATATGCTAAACGGAGGTCCTTGCACGATGGCGCCCTATACGTAGACCGTGGAGAGAGTTTTCCAGGGTACAGAGGAGTGGGTTTAAGCACACTGCATACAAAATCATGCTTAAAGGACACCCCTGATGGATGGAGCTCTTGATTGGAAAGGGACAGGATCTGTAATCATTTATTTGTACCAACGATATCAAGTTGTTGTAGATATTCCATATGCGTTTCCTGAAAAGTTCACTGAAGCCATACTTACACAGTACCTCGAACAGGTATTCGTGGGAAAGGTTGTCAAATGCACCTTTGGAAGACAATCGTTAGGATGCACAGTGGGGATCTCGTAACTTCCGCATAGGCAACTGCGTCTCTTATAGTGGCAATTGCTTCAAATACTGAGTTGCCCATTAGGCCGCAATGTTGGCTGCTCTGAAGCAGGTCCTGCATCCATGGTCGGAGGCGATTAGCTACGATTCTGGTCACTAGCTTGAGGTCAGTATTAGGAATTGTTAGGGGCCTGTAGTGTTCAACATGTGTGGCATGTGGCTGCTTCAGTATACAGACAATTACCCCGAATTTCTGATAGTCCGAAATGAGTTCGTCAGTGTACATTTCATTTACTATTTGCAGGAGGTCTTCTTTGGTCATCTCCCATGTTTTCTTCAGGAATTCCAGGCATATGCCATCATATCCAGGGGCCTTATGGGGTTTCCCTGTTTTTATTGCATGGTAAATCTCTTCCAACGTGACAGGCTCCTCCAAGGCTAAGTTCTCTGCATCAGGAACCGTAGACAGGTTACAATCCATTAGACGCTTCATGCACTTGCCACTCACGGGAATAGTGTTGTACTTACTTTTGAAGTGTTCTGCAAAGACACGCAGTATGTCTAGTGAAGACGTCTGAGGGGAACCATTCTTGTCATGAATCATGTGGATCGTTCACTGTACTTGCCGTTTCCTCTCCTTTATTAGGTGATGTAAGGATGGATCTTCTTCTCCAAAACGGTCCTGTACTCCATTGTCCACCCACAATGATCAGTAGTATGTACTACTCAATTGTGTGATCTTCACATTTAAGCTCTTTAATGCAAGTGCTTTGTCACCACTGCCTCTCTCATCCTGCAGGACATCATACAACGCACTGTAGTAGAAGTGTTCCATAATTTCATGTTCTCTGCAGCGTTCCACACCGGCATGGCTGAAGAGGAGGCGGATTCTTCGCTTCACGAGTCTACACCACCACATCATGTGGGATGGGTAGTAGTGTGTATTTTTCCTCCACACTTCCCAGTGTTGTCTAAAAGTTTGGAGAAAATGTTGGTCATCCAGGTAGGTCAGATTCATCCTCCAGTAACCTTTACCCTATGTCGTGCAAGGGGCAGAAAGTGAAACTCGTAACATGACGGCCAGGTCGTCCGTGAAAGCAGCAGCTATCGACTCCATTCCCTGTTTTGACTTCAACAACTGTCGCGATAAGTATATCCTGTCTAGTCGCGACACTCCCTGCGCCGTATAATGCGTGTATATCATTTGCCCCTGGTTCATGTCCCACACGTCCATCAGGTCCAGACCTGTTACTAGTCTTGTGAGTGCTCGGATGACATTAAATGAACCCATACAATCAGAGGGCGTAAGAACACAAAGTCTCCTGCCAGAACCATGTTGTAGGTAGAATGCATTAGCAGGTGTGCAACATCGCTATTGTAGAATTCCTGTCTTTCATGCCTCTTTTCAGAACCAGACGGGGCATAAATGCTTACTATCCTGATTCCATTGAAATGTGCTGATATTCCTCGTCCTGTAGGTATGCGTTGTATGTTAGTAAGTAAGTAGTTATCCTTTGCAAGTATAGCGGTCCCACGACCCTCTGTCTCCATATTGATATATGACGTATATCTTCGAATCGTAGTTATCTTAGAATTTGTGACTTCCTGTAACAAGGCCAGGTCTATGCCATGTTTATATAGAAATTCCTCAAACATCTGAATTCTTGTTGGAGCTGATATTCCATTGATATTTACTGTTGCAATTTTATATGTGTAATCCACCTGTAGGGAGTATTAAGAGGGTGTACTGTGTGATGGGTGGGGTATCTTCTTCTATTGAGTTTTGTGTCTATTTCTACTTTGTGATCTGTCCCTCAGAGTGGTAATATCCCTGTCTGTTTTGAGTTTCTTCAGACGTTTCAGACTCAGTAGAGGGGGTGGAAGTGGTGGGTCTCCGTCCGTCACAGGCGGATCCTTCGTCATTCGATATTTGGAGGCATGTTGGATGTTGTAAATACAGTCCCATTTTTTTGGTCTCCAGGTGTTAGTAGGTCGGAGTCCCTCCACTGGTTTATGTCAGGAGTCATTTCTTCAAATTCATCCCCAGTCTCCATTCCATCGTTGTCCTTCCAAGTGTCCTCTCTTCCACTTTCCAATAATTCCTGTGGTTGGGTACGCTCCCCATCCTGTATTTGAGTGATAATGCCAGGCAAAGTTTCTTTTGTTGGAATCTGTGTCAAGTCACACTGGCTATGTGTGCCAACTACTCCATCTGGAGGGGGGGTGTCCTTTGCAGGAGGTTCTATGACAGGTTCATCAGACATGTATGTTATATCACGTTCTCCCTCTTCTTGTTGTTGTCTTGATGTGTCACGTTTCACTGCATGTGCCAACAATTCTGCCCTATTTGACGTGTTGGAGGGGGTTGACGACCTACCACAGGACATTCGACAGAGTGATGACCTTGCTCATTACAGTTGTAGCAAGTAGGTGGTTGTCCTTCATAAGTAGTGAGCACTCTGTGACCTGTTATAAACATATGAGAAGGCACATGTTTTTTGAGATTCAATTCCACAATTTTGACTCCATTCGAATACTCTTATCTATATTGATTAGGCCACTGTTCTTCCTGGATGTCCTTTACATCGCCATATTTTGACACTGCGTCACGCAAGACAGGCTCCTTTACCTCTGGAGGTAAGTTCACCACTCTGACTCGTCTCACATCCATGCCAGCTAATTCTACCTTCACTATGGATATCTCACCATTGTCATGTTTGTATTCCTGATGTCCCTGTATGTTCTGAAGTATCAACGGCATTCTCTCTGCTCAGACAAATTTTATACATATATGCCTGCGTGGACCATCTATCTAAATCATTCAGATATTGTCTTCTTGCAGACGCAGTTGTGCGTATATCCATTCACGTATCTTGAAGGCGGTTATCCTCAGGCTTCCCACATCAAAAATACAGACTATCATATTCTGTCATTCTCCCATTTCCATGTGATGCTGTAGAAAGTATGTAACTCATTCACTTGCACTCAGTGAGGTATGTAAACAAAACGTATATACAAAATGCAAAACAACACTCCTCATGTACAGCACATTCACCACAAATCGACCACACTCTACCACTGCTAACAGCAGACTGTCCTGGACCGTCCAGCCCGTAGTCAGTCGCTATACTGACTGAGCTACCCAGCCCACAGATGTAGAGGTATGTCCTGTAAAAAATACATCAAAACCAAAGTACGTTATAAGCAAGGTTCAGTTAAATTATGTTTTAAAATGCCTCTGATATTAATACTCTTTAAATTAGGTTTATTTTCAGTTTTGCTGCATACAAACAAAGATACATTTTGCACAAGGAAAAATACATATTCATTTTAGCTCAGTTTTGTTTTACATTAAAAAAATCCATTATATTTGCTTCTTTTGAGCTTCATAATAAAGGGCTGCTTAACAGGCTGCTCTGCAAAAAACTTCAGCTCTCTGTCTGTGTCTTTCTGTTATATGAAATACAAAGCCAGTGCAGGAGAGTCTGACGTGTAGAAGCTACATACTCACAGATCTGCTATGTATCTAGGAGTAAGCACCAAAATTCAGGAACAAACAGAAGAATACAGACAACCCAGTCACACAAGGCTACGCTCTTCACTGAATAATAAAGAATAGAAGGGCAACAAATATGCAATATGAAACCTATATGCCACAATAAATAAAACTAGCAATTGCTACATGAGGTCAAAATATTTACAGCAAATATGCTTTTGATGTTCAAGGTATGTACTTGATGGCACAGTCATGCTGGGAAATCTCATTGGTATCTCTGGGTCAAAAAAAATTATATCAAATTACATACTGGCTCTTCATTCCTCTGCAACAAGTAACCACCTACGCAAAGAACAGCCGAGGAAAAGTGGTTACTGTGGATGACCGAGAATAGCTATAACCCAAAATCCGATATGTGGGAGATTATTGCTCTGACTAATGTAGTTAAAGTGATGCAGCCTAGTGAATAGTTGGGGAATAGAAAAAGATCAGTTTCAACCAATGAACCGTTACAGCTGAGGTTGACTGCGGAACTTCTACTGCTTCCTGCATGATGACATCCACTCGTCTGGATATAGTCAAGAACCCAAAGCATAAAAACAAAAGTCACTTCTATTTAGCTCATTTGTCAGAACAAACTGGCATAACAGTACCGTTTCTCTACCAAACTGTTGTATAGTTAAGGCAGGTTCTGGAATTTACAATTAAAAAAGCATAACAATAAAATTTACCAGAAATCTAGGACCCACCTCAAAACTTCTAGGTGCCAGAAGGGTAACATGAAGCAAGTTAGCACTGAAAATATAAAATTTTTTTGCTGAAAATATATGGTCTGGGAAGTGAGACCTTGAAAATTGTGGCAATGCAAGGGATAAATGTGTTTAGCACTAATGGAATTCATCTTAGTATATCACCAGAACACCAGCAGGATGGATGACTAGTGCACCCTAACTGATGAACACCATATGTCAAATCCATATCCAATTTAGTGTTCAGGAGTGCCATGCTATGTCAGACAAGGACTAGTAAAATGTTAATGACTGTCCCAGCTAATGTAGCTGCAGTAACTGCAAATGAATTTTTCAAAAACACAGACAACTGCTTCAAAGTTCTGTCACAGATATTTTTAACAATATCGGTGGTCATAAGTAACAAGTGAAATGTATTACAATTTCAATCTACCACAGATAACTCAAAGATTTGGTCTTTGAGTTCTGGATCACCGATAAGGCACGTGACAGAATATCTTGGTGTAATACATCAACTTCCTGGTCTCCGTTGATGACCTGAGAACAAACATAAGATCCAGTTAAAGCTTTTGAACATTTTATGGACACACAGTACCCTAGACATTGGGAAAAGTCCAAACAAGATTCTGACATGTCAGTACTAAACCACTACCAAAATGATAAGCAAGAACAAAGTATGCCACCTCAGCTTTACTGGCAGGAAGTTTATGACATGTGATAAAACCTAGTAGTTCGCAACATGCAAAATTACAATATTAGTGCCATTATACTCAGGTACGAAAATTAGATTCCATATGACTTACAAGAACCCCCATACAGTGCCACCCCTCATGCAGCACCCATAAAAGTCTATATACAGAGATTCCCTATTATATAGTATTTTAATATACCACAAGCCCTGAAATAGGAACTGCACCTCTTGATAGACCACTACAAGCTCCGGTGAACAGTGGCACTACTACCACATCTGATTGTATGCTTGAGTCCATAGCATCAATATTGAACTCCCTCTTCTTTCCCGTCACAAATAAAGTATATTCACTAGACACAAGATTGTAAACATCTGGCACTTGGCCAAACACAAGCAAAACTGTTGTGGAAATATTTATGTTTTATTGGGACAAAATATACCATAAAATATCAAAACTAAATTCAACAGATATGTGAATGGTCAGCATCAACTGACACAAGTTTACTGAATCTACATACATGACCAGTATTTTACAAAATTAAATAAGAAATAGTAAGGGATAAGAACAGACAAAATGTGACAAATGTTTTGGACAATGTCCATTGTCTCAAGCTATGGAGACATACTCAGTCCCCACCTGCAGGTAGCAAATGGATTTGGCACACCCACTCAGTTAGGGCTGTCCAGTCTCTACAATGTGAGTTTCATAGCCTAAGACAATGGACACTGTCCGAAATAAGTCACATCATCACCACAATTCTTTAAAGTGGAAGGAATGCAGCAGGTGTCCAAGAATAATGCTGCTTTTGATGAGCTGAGGGATTTAACAAACAGAAAACCAATACTTTACAACAAAATACTTTGTTTCATAATATACAAACATTGGTTCCTGGCACCTGGCAACCTCCAAGGTCAAGAGAGGTTTTTGAACTTTAAAAAATCAGATTGGGGATGTCCTTGTCTTGAAGGAATTACTTCTGGGCACTACAATGTTGTTGGACCTACATTTCTGTAGGGAAATCTAGCAAAAGCGAACACAACGAAGGTTAAAGATGCAAAACACAAAAACAGAAAGAAGCAACAGCAATATGAACGAGGCAGTTAAATGCTAAGAATGATGCAGCAATAGATTCTTGTTACTAAGCAAAGGGAACCAATGATCTTCATGTGTTGTACAATACCGCAGTATAGCACGTTCGAAATGTGATGGCACATGCGCAGAAACCTGATTCGGTCTTTCAGCGAAATGGACGAGTCCATTTAAATTGGCTGGGGGGTTAGTTCATTCGACTACTGGCAGCCGAGGCGTGTGCATCAGCAGTAGTAATGGTAGTAATGCTGGATACACCATGGTCTGAGGTAGAGTGCAAGACAACTGGCTACCCACTCCACTCGCATCTTTCCCCTTCACTTCCCCACCCGGGCATCACCATGTGCCATCAGGTTCCGAACATGCTCTACTAAATGTTCTTCTAATACATTCATATGTGGCAATTTATCTCAAGTACAATTTGAACATAAATCAGTACATTTATATCTCCTGCCACCCTCAATATAATGCCACAAACTGCAGTGAACACACAGTGGTGCAGTATCAGGGTTGACTGTACAAATATATCAATGGTCTGTTAATGCTGTTAGAACTACCAGCTGCACTCACTGATGCACAGGTGAAGTCTCTCAACGCATTTTCCTAATACTGCGATCGTATACGGAAACTGGCAAATATACATTTTCTCTGTAACTGTCCACATTCATCCCAGACTTCTCTTAGAACTCTAAAGCTAACTTTTCAAGTACAAAGTTAAGTCACTGTCCTAGATTCAACACTGAACAGTGATAACACAGTGTGTAATGGATAATAATGTACATATTTCAACAAACACAGGACCTGAATGATGCTACCAATTACACTGATACAATAGTTTCTGTGTATTACCCAAGACTAGTACATACTTGCCACGTGTCATCTTCTAGCTCCTTAAAGTTGTTCCTCACTTTTGTCTGCATTTCAGTCAATTCGTATCTTTCATTTCCAAATCCCCCTCTCTGAGAAAGGGCATCAGGACTCAGTGACAAAAAAAACACAGCATCTGGCTTTGGAAGTCCTGTTTCTGGCTGCTTACACCAATCTACCGACATTCCCTATTCACAAAGAATATACATGAAAATGAAGGAGTTCTAAACAAAGCTGATAAAGCACACATTCTACAGCACAGGTTTCTATTCCTACACATCTGTTAGTATCATTATTGCTGATTTAATTTTTTCTTTATGAAAAACTTATCACTTACAAATACAGATGCAGTATGCATTCAAATTTTGTTGGTTATAATCCCTCAAGTTATACACTGTTGCCATATTTTTAACTACTGAGTTACGGAGGTTACACATGTAACATATTGGTACATTTAGACTCTTAACTCCACACCACATTTCACATGCTAGCTCCAACAGTTCCTTATTTATACCCAACCTACAGAACAGTTTCACACAGTCACCATCTTTATATTTTACACGTCACAAAAAAAATTCTTTTGACAGGAGCTGCAGCTTTTTTTAGATGCATTTGCAAAATTGCAAAAAGCGACTATCAGCTCTGTCACGTCTGTCTGTCTGTCTGTCCACCCTTCTGCATGGAAAAACTTGACTCCCACTGGATGCATTTTTATGAAATTTAATATTTGAGTATTTTTTAAAAATCTGCCCAGAAAATTCAAGTTTCATTAAAATCTGACAAGAATAATGCACACTTTACATGAAGGCCTATCTACAAGTATGTTCCATGTATTGTTTATTTGATGTTCTATGTATTGTTTGTGTGTAAATGTGTACTGTACTACTGCCACTGGGTGTCAACCCAATTGCACTTAATAAATATATCAACATCTTGACGAAAACATCTTGATGGAATGAGAAATGTTTCAGACAAAAGATGCAGAGAAAATCACAACACACATTACATGTTCAATAACTTTTTTTTTTTTCAAAAGTTGCACCCTTTATGAGACAATGAAAAAAAATACTGTAGAGCCAGACAGGCCACAGATGACAATACCGCACATGCATTTTGCATGCTGGATAACCAAGGCTACAGACACACACTCAGAATAAGTAATAGCTATTGCTTTTCAACCACAACAATAGTTATGAGAAAGCATCTCAATGTTATGGTATGTTATGTGTACCCTGATTGTCTAGTTCAAGTCTATTGCCATACTTCAGTTTCAGGATTTACAAGTAGCAGCATCAGTGCCATTATCCACCTAATAAGCCCATGTGTCTGCCATGCTGTTGTTACAAACTGCTGGAAATTAATTAATCCAGCAGCATAATACTTATACCAAGTTTCATGAAAAGTATGAAACTTGGTGTTTATGAAATGGGAACACACACACACACAGACAGCATAGTGATATGGTAACTACTTTTACCATTTTTAGGGAACAAAGGAATCTAAAATGTGAGACTATGATATCACCATGATGGCTGCATTTGTGTCTGTGTCTTCTCATTTCAACTTCTGAACTAGTTCATCAGTGCTGTACTGAAATGGAGTACTATGGCCACTACTGGATTTATAACACCAAGAATGCTCCATAGGTTTCCATTACCAGAGATGAAACATGTAAATTTTCTTTCTTTTGGCATAATAGCCCCCAGTGGGCCAGGGCCTCCTCATTCAAGAGGTTTCTAGATCACACACAACAACGCACCACAGTTGGTAAGACTCCTATGGACGAGTGATCAGCTCGTCGCGACACCTCTACCTGGCAACACACAACACCCACAACAGACCAACATCCATGCCCCTGGTGGGACTCGAACTCACAATCTCAGCAGACAAGTGGCTGCAAACCTATGCCTTAGACTGCGTGGCCACTGGGACCAGCACACATGGAAATTTACTAAATCAAATTCTAAGTGTGTGTCATCATTGTGTTGTTTGGTTCAACTAATTATGTATTATTGCTATGAAAATATAATACTTTGAAAAGGCTGAATACATTTCTTGGAGGATTAAGATCATGACAAAATGCCCAGCTAACATTACTGCTTCTCCAAAAGTTTTAACAGTTATGGTAACAGCTGCAGTACTGAAGGAATAACTTCACATTTTTCAATGTGTGGTGGTTGTAACACAAGTACAAGTACCTATCTGAGAAATATATGCAAAATAAATCTGTTTTGGTTTTACATAATACAGGATCTTCAAGTGGGAGTCTTGACCACAGAATTCCGCAACCAAATTTATCTTATAATAACCACACAATGGAACTCTTTAATGTGTCAGTTGCATAAAATTATACATCAAGGCCTTGTTGTATGCCCATTTACTTTATGCCTCTTACCAATTTACACTTCTTAATTTACGCCCTCTCATTTGCAGTTTAACGTTCCTTGGCTTTGGTTAGTTTTTAGACAAGGCATCTCCATTGTGTTCAAATACAAATATAAATGAAGACGAACATAAAATCACAGTCTAAACACAACTTTATCTACAGGCAACAATCAGCTACACATTTCAGCTACATGTAGCAATCATTGGGTTGTATAAAGAACCATAAGAAGGAAAAAACTGCATTGTATTATAGTTGTTTCTTAGTTACGGTTCTGTATTCAGCCTTCTTCTTCATCTTTATTATATTATTATAAATATGGGCCAACTACTTGCACTGTTTTATGTTATTAAAATATTTATTTACATAAAATAATTTAAAACATAAGACTTCGTTTAAAATTTGCTAAACCTCCTACATGTTTCGGTC
>Ga0123355_10011466_pt1 | contig 13669 bp, 7 predicted proteins | sample TergutEmb28metaG_3_FD_89872 | JGI IMG/M metagenome (GOLD analysis project Ga0123355, IMG submission 89872) | Embiratermes neotenicus P1 segment gut microbial communities from Petit-Saut dam, French Guiana - Emb289 P1 | ecosystem: Host-associated > Arthropoda: Insects > Digestive system > Gut ...
GTAATTCAACAGAATAGTCGCAAGCTCCTGATGATGGACATATTAATGTCCGAAACATATTGAGCACATAAGAAGTGAAATAAAATAGCAAGTGACATCAAGTTGGTCTTTTATTCTTCAACTATCACAATGATGCACGGTCCAATATACATAAGATACAAAATATTCAGTATAGTTGCCATCTTTATTGTTACAATCATGGGAGCTTCTGTGTGTTATATTGTGTAAAATCAGTGTGTGTTACAGGAATACGATGCATATACTGACGGGAAACTGTACTAAAATGCAACTGATGACCATAAAAAATTAATTTTGAAATTTCTAGGACAATAAGAATGTAAGAAACATCCTAAGGTTTTATCTACATGAACAGAAAACTTTGGCATCGGACATACGAAAATCAGCAACAGAAAGGAATACATGTACCCGTTACGCACTCAACTATAACCACACCCCTTAACAAGACCAGAAGACCGATAAAAAAAGGTGCACGTCAGTGCATTGGAAAATTTTTTGTAATACATTTTGATTTAGTAATTTGATTTTAGTACCTGAACACAAAACAGTTATTATGAAGATGTCAGTAGGATAGCTGTAATTAATGCCTTGTAATTGTGAGATTTTATAAACGAAGTGTGTATTTTTGTCTACGCTTTTGCCTATGTTTTTGAAAGCTCATATGAGTACAGTAGCCTGATGGCAGTCCAAATAGAGACCGAAACATGGAGCTAAACTACAGTAAATATACTGCTTTGTTAGACTGAAAATTGGAACGTTTATTTTGACATGGAAAACAACGGAATGGCAACCATGAAATTGACACCAGCATTGGCTAACCTTACGCTGTGAACGTGGAGTATAACCTTTTCCCATGCACAGTATGCTTTAGCATCTCTCCAGGCCGTCCGTTATGTGTGAATGTATACGCGTAAGAAAGATTTTTGTAATGGAATAACTTCTGTTTCAAACATGTTTGTGATCTGAGCTACAATAAGTACGTGACGTGACTGAAATTTGGTCTGCTTTTACTTGCTAATTTTGCAACCTCTTATTATTATTTGCAAGGAAAGATAGGCTTAACGTATTGTAACGCCGTTCGCAAGTGGCGTGAACAGTCTTAGTACAGCCACCCCACCATTTTACCTCTGAATTGGTTACGTCATTGACGTTCCACGAAGACGTCTTGATTTAAGTTTGGATTCTGTATTACGTAATAGTAAGTATATTTTCATTAAATTATGTAGACATGGCCGATTTCTTAGTGATTTTATGCTATTACGGGCCTTGATCTTGAAATACCGTTAAGTGAAATGGCACTAGTTTTAAAATAAATCTTACAGACGGGTACATTTTGTGTAGTGTTTTTCTTACGCGACTTTTATTTGGGAGGTGCGTCGGCTGTCCCTAGTGAGTGGCCCCTTCAGGCCGATGTCAGGGTTGTACCTTGAAATATCTGATCGTTGTACCTTTCTTACTACTTCCACCTCGTTACGAACTGTTCTGTTCTTATGGAGCTGGATACTGAATGATCAGCAGCTGATGAAGCGTCGTAAAACAACCAGGACCCAAATAAGAATAGGTCATGTCATGCACTGGAAGTACTGGGCTATGTGTAATGTGTGTGACTTTGCGGGAATGCTCCGAGGAGCGCAGCTTGGAAGAAGTGGCCGACTTTAAAACATCCATTTATTGCTCGAGTTTCGTTTCGCAATTGTTTCGGCCATGAAAAGACCAGGATCCGTTCTTCTGTAACTGTGAAGAAAATAATATGATATTAAATAATGTACTTCAACACAACTACTTTATTACACAAGGTAATTACATAGCCTACATGTTTCGACTATTGTTCAGTCATCTTCAGGACTATTTTGTCAATTGGGTCACAAGATGCTATGCACACATAGGGATCCCATCGTGTTTACATTCATGGAATACATAAAAATTAAATCATTTGTCTCACACCTGTGAAATGATTTAATTTTTATGTATTCCAGTGTGTGCATAGCTTCTTGTGACTCAATTGACAAAATAGTCCTGAAGATGACTGAATAATAGTCGAAACATGTAGCCTATGTGTAATAAAGTGTAATAAAGTAGTTGTGCTGATTACATTATTTAATATTATATAACGTTTACGAGCACGTCGTGATGCCTCTGTTCATATATGAAGAAAATTGTCAGTACTCGTGAGTCCACTTCCATAATTTGAGTGATTTGAGAGAAAATAATATTTCCTCAGCTGCTCAGTTAGGTCCTTGCATCGTGTGAAATCCGAGTATTAAGTGTCGCTTTCACAGTTATCTGCCATTTGTCTCTATCTTGCAGCCTGACACATCCTATTTCTCTAAGATGTATCTTACTATTATCTTACCGCCTGCGCTGATCACTCACAGGTGGTTGAAGACCATTGGTATAGGGCACTATTACTCTCTGACATATCAACTCTGAAGAATATGACGAAACGCCCTGTATATTTTCAGTTCCCGATGATTCCCGTTAGAGGTGGCTCGTGATACGATTATTTAGTTGTACTTTTATCTGTCAGCGGCAGTGTGGATGGTCCGGTAACTGGTTGGAGGGTCTAATTTAATTTGCAGCGTCCGCTTGTAACGTTTCGTTCCCGTAAAGGTGATCAACCTGCCAACGTCACTTGTACATGGCGCATGCCGCTAGACATTCTAAACAACAGCATTCAGTTTACGTTCGGGATTTGCAGTCGACCGAGGACCAGTTACGTTCCGTATCTACAGATGGTCATGACAGTGGCAAACCGAACAAGACACACAAATAAGTGAATTGTTTCATGTCTTATTGAGGTTGGATCTGGTGTTTCTGTATTACACTTTCAGCTTGATTGTTTGACGTTTATTCAACAATTAACCTCATTTTATCCTGTAACAGGGAATATGCGGAAGCACCAATTCTTCACTCGGTGTTTCTTGAAATAAATTCTGCTGAAACGGCGAAGTTGCTTGTTATTTAGTGTCGAGCCACCTCGTACTGGTCGCTGTTTGCATGAAACGCTAAATGCACATCGCATTGTGAACCCAGAGTTTGATTATTTAGAAACTGAAAAATGAAGAGGCGAAGGAGTTCATTCCGCATTCTTCCGACAGGCCCATAGTCTCTTCCAAACCAAGTTCTCCACACAGTTCCATCTAGTGCTTCCTGGTTCAAATTCTAGTATCCTGTCTCTTCCTTAAGGTCTTTCAGTAGCTGCTTACGAGTTCTTCCTCGTCGTCCTGTCAATTCTATCCCTTCATTTACCTTTCCTTCGGTAAGGTGCTTTAGAAGGTATTTCTGCGCAAGATGTAACAACGCCAGTTAGCCTTCTCTCATTTTATTGTTTGTAGGATATTCCGCTTCTACTTAACTGTATGTAATACGCCATTTCACACAAGATCGGTCCAACTGATATCCGTCCTTGAACGAGTTTATACGTAAAACAATATTATGTCAGTGCTTGCAAATCGGTAAATATTAAGACGCAGACCTTTGAGGGAACGGGGGTGTAGAGAGGATTAAGCGGAGAAATTACTGGAGAGCAGAAAAAATATTGTAGTGGTAGAGTACTAATAGTAGGGTGTAGTATGAGTAATAAAGCGAGAGAATGGATCAGTGTCGATATGAGCGGTAAGTTGCAAAGCCGTTTACTCGGCATTGACCTGGTATTACACGGTCGCGGTTTCATGTACAGAACCACGTACAAGACTGTACTGGAGACCTGTAGGTGAGAGTACCTTTTATTTTAATTATTGAAAGTCTGTGTGATTTATGCAGGTCACCTACTGTTGTAGGGGCTTACAGTTGGATGACCGTGGACGAGAAGTTGGTAGACATTACGGTAAAGTTAGTGAGGAAGGGAAGTGGATGGAATTGGCATGGGGCTAACCCAATTAAGTACCACCAACCGTAACCGGTTGTGGGATATTACTCACTACATGCATCGTATCTTGTGTTGTTGAAAAAAATATGGTTTATCGCGCGCACTCTATTTTCTAGTGTTTTGTTTCTGTGAATGCCACAAATTTTGTAACAGAGTTGCGGCATGTTTTCTTATGGATAAGAACTGACTTTGAACATATGTCTATTTGGATAATTTTCACTACGTAAGGTCTATGTTACGGTCATGATATTACGTATTATGTTAGAAGCTTTTGTAAGGATCGCATGTTTGAAAATGTAAACGTAAAAATTTGGAGGCACAGCACATGTTATCCGTGGCAGTGGTTGGTGATATGTAATGAAGTATTGTAAATGAGCATGTAAAATGTGGTTTTAGGATTCTATGTGTCCAACATGCTTGTATATAGTCCATTAGAAACGTTTTCTGAACATATAGTCATATCGAGTCTGCGAACGTGAGGTTGTGTATGGAACTGTGGACTAATTTTGTGATTCGTTTTTTAATATATGGTTCCTGTGTGCTTTTATCTATGTACGGAAGCAATCCAAGAAAAGACTTAAGAAGTGTGCAGAATTATTTGTCTTGGTTTTGCAGTCGTTGTCCATTGAACATGTAACGGAAAATTTAAAAATTCCGAAATGTCGAAAGACAGCTCGGTGGAATGAGCGGTGCTGGGAAACAGTGCTACCTCCTAGAGGTAACTTCCGTATATTGCGAAATGCAGTGCTGCCGCCTAGAGGTAACTTCCGTATATTGCGAAATGCAGTGCTGCCGCCTAGAGGTAACTTCATTACACTGCCAAATGTACATGTCTGTGACTGTAACAACATTCGTGTACACGGAGATTCAGGCGCCATTTCCCACGTTTATGATGCTTACTTTTCATTTATCTTTCCTACCGTGTATTTGAATAGGATTTAGAAATCCTGCACGATTAGACAAAGCCGATTTTTATAAGAACACCTATAAATATCGTTGACAGTCTTCGTGACAGGTACGTCTTAGGTTGGGTCAGCTAGGATAACCGATAAGGTAATTTACTAAGCTACCTCACTCCCCATCTCGTTTTACCTTGTTCGTACTGATATTATGATTTATAATCAGCTCACTTGCGTTTTATCCGTTTCATATTCTCGCGAGTTTTGAAATTTCTGTTTTTGTTGTACCAACTGCAGGGTTTCTGATTGCACACTTCTTCATTACACTGATAGATGTGACACAAACTGTATCATACCAGCGCCAGAGTTGTGTATTGCACAGTTGTCTAAAATTTTATTGTGCTGTTCCATTTACAGTTTTTAGGCGAGTTAACAGAATTGCTAAACGCTACTATTAGCTTCGTCATGTCTGTCTGTCTGTCCGTTCTTCCGTCCGACCGACTGTCTGTGTGTCTCTCCGTCCGTTGTGTCTGTCCGTCTGCATGGAACAACACTGCTCCCACTGTCCGGATTTCCATACAATTTGATGTTTGAGTAATTTTTTAAAATATGTCGAGAAAAATGAAGTTTAATTATTATCTGAAAAGAAAGACGGGTACTTAACACGAACACCTATGTGCATTTATAATAATATCTGGCTGATTTATTCTTGGAATGAGAAAAGTTTCGGACAAAATTTATGGAGACGACCAAAACACACATCTTGCATTCAGTAGCTTTTTTCCGAAAATCGTGCCGTTTATGCGATAATGTGGAATAATATGGTCACAGATGACAGTATAATACGGCGCATGTGCTTGGAAAACTGGATAACTAAGGCTACAGATACGCACTCAAAATTTGTAATACTTATTGCTTTTCCATTGCTACAATGGTTACACGAACTTGCCTCAGTGTTAGGTTATACGTACATTGGCTGTGTTGTTACGTTTCAAAAGGAAATGTATGTTAAGGATTCGGGGTTTCTGGAATGTGATGCCATATCACTGGGTTGGGTTAGGTTAGGTTAGGTTAGGTTAGGTTAGTGTGTACTTCAAATGAAAGAAGGTTTTAGCATGGCTTAGAGTAGTAATATGGAAAATAAAATGGAAGAGGAGAGGTGTAGGAAAAGGCAGATGTCTCCTGTGTAAGTAAGAAAAGGGTGTGGTACAAAGGCTGTATTGCTGAAATGCAATGAGACACAGATGTGGCGAGAAGATTTTTTGAAAAATAAATGGCAATATATAAATTAAGCCATAGCGTGCAAGAAAATAATCAAATGAAGTAAAGCCACAGAATTAACACAGTAAACATAAAATGTAAGTGGGGAAAACGAAGTGACAAAAGTGGCGATTGAAACCTGACAGAAGAAACTAATTGCTTTAGGTAAATTGTAGCCACTATTAAAAAAAATTGGTTCTGTACTGACAAAAAACGCTGGTGTTAACGGTTACTTCCAGAGATGTAAACGAAACTCAACTAAATCGAAACATGAAAGGTTTAGTGTTTCCCATTGTTGCGAAGGCACTACGTTTCTCTGCAACGTGGGCAACTTACTATTAACCGGAAGACCTCGTTCCTTCGAAATGTGAGGAACTAACTCATGACCCGGAAGACCTCGTTCCTTCGAAATGTGAGGAACTAACCCATGACCTGGAAGACCTATTTCCTTCGAAACGTGATGAACTAACCCGTAACTCAGAAGACCTCGTTCCTTAGAAACATGAAGAACTAACCCATGACTCGGAAGACCTGTATCCTCAACCAAACCGCTGCGGGAACCTCAAATCTCGCGAGGTATTTTAGCTTTCTTTTAATTAATAAAGTTGTGTGGGTTGTTCGTCACGTCTTCAAAGTTCAGTACACAAGTATACCCGAGTTTTGGGCATGTGTACATATACTGTACATTCCGTAACAAAACATGTTTCATGTGCCAACGGAAATATGTGCTACCAGCAAGATGACTGGCGTACGCATTTCTTTTCAGTGTTAAGATCTAACTCGGTGTTAAGCTCCAGGAAGACGGATGGGACGAACAAATGGCTTCGGGTAGGCCTGCCGTAGCACAGTACGATTTGTGAGATTTGAGCATGTCGCGATGTTTGAATGTAAAGACTGAAATCTTGTGGAATGTGACGTCGTGTCTTCTGGCAGATAGGCACAAATTGTCTTGAAGAAACCAGCTGCATTCATCTTCAGACTAGAAGAGACATGAAACGCTGTTCACCGCACTGAGCGACTATGTGACTTTGCCAGTAGTAACCTCAGTGAACGATGCTAGCTTGAGCGTTCTGGTGGAAAATGACTTACATTGTGACGTTCAACATGAAAATGAAATAAAATTAAGATCTGTGAAGCCCGCTACACCAAAGACTCGTCTGTCCACTGACAAAACAGTTTTGGGATAGTATCTCTATTTATCCTAACATTTTCGTAAGAACCCGAAATCAGCGTATCTTTATTCAGTCGCAGCGAAACAGCGGAAAGATTGAAACAGCCCAAATTCATGGTCGTGGGACCGTTTGCTAATAGTAGAATCGGTCTCTGTTGTCAGTGTGCGTTTTGAGTTAGCAAATTGCCGGCGCTGGTACCGTGACTGTGTGGCGTGCAACATTATGGGTGTCGCGTTTCAACCAAAATACATTGCTGCGTTTCGTACATCTGTACGTCTGGGAGGAAAGAAGAAACAGGAAACTGAGGAGAAGTAACAGGAGGCTGAGGAGCTGCTTGATATCTGCACTTCACCGTTTGTTAAGGTTGCCAAACGAAGGAGCATGAGGCGTCTGGGGAGATGCGCTGTACTGCGTGAAACGTGGTGCAGGTTATCGGGAAACCAAATGCTATTTTAGCAGCATGTGAGTCAGGAAAGTTTAAGAAACATTGACTTAACATTCGTTTGCTTCTTCATTGATACCAATTTTAATGAGTAGGAAACCTAGTAGGGCTGCTTGCGTACCAGTTGCTGATATGGACGGAGCCTGACAGCCGTGGATTCATATTCCATTTCGTCTCTCAGCAGCAAAGAAAATTATTGCGTGGTCGGCGAATTGTTATTTTTATTATACAAAAATGGAACGTTAAGAGTGGTTACGTATTTTCCTAAGATCTACTTTCAGACGTATTTTAAGAGCCCTGAAATATGTGCCGGTATATCCACCCACCACACAAGTTCACGTGTCCGCTGCGTAGCTGTTAGCGATTGTAGAGAATTAGAATTCCTCTGTCTTGGGATCAAGAAATATTCCAAGTTGGGTGGATATCGGTCTGCTGACCGGAAAGTCGAGAGGACCTCGCACTCACATGCACGCACACATACATACATACATACATACGCACAAACAACACACACACACACACACACACACACACACACACACAGGCAGTTTTTTAGGGAGGAACGTTAGCTAACAAACTGAAAGCTCCAGTCTTTGGTCAGCTGTGCCAGCATTTCGGTCGTGTTTAAGACTCAGCAGTGACCGTTGTATAGCTCAGGTCTCTTGCGTAACTGATTCGTTTGTTTGAGCAGATAGCTGGAAAGTTTAAGAGGGGTCTAAGGTTTCTTTGTGCTCTGTATTTGAACTGTTCCGAGTTGATCCGTTCCGAGGTCTCCTATCCTGTAATACGATTACACGAAACACTTTCACTTAAACGGACACATATTGCATTGTTAGCGTGCAGTGAGCAGACTGCTGTTCGTAAGATTATCATTAGAGAGGTGGTAGTTTTGACATTTGTAGTTGATGTAGGAGACGGCAGATCGTCAGAAATTAGGCGTACCGAGAATAAAATTCACATTAGAGAATAATATCATCCTATTTACTAACGAGGAGTCTGGACTTATATGGAAGTCTTATATCGTGGGACAGTAACCATGTACAGCAAGTAAGAGAGAGCGTGTGAGTCAGGAATTACAGTCATTTTACAGACAGTGATTGTGCTACGTTACGCCCACTCCAAATGTGCCGGGTTTGACACCCATAGTCGGCTATTCCGACTTCGAAGATTTGTGTGTCTTCAAGTCTCCTTTCCTACAAAACATGTCATATACGTGGTATACTTACGTTGAAAGAGGCAACAACTATAAATCTTATTGTAGCACCGTGCATTTTCGTAGAATCACTTAAATTTATCAAGCAACGAAAGCACATATAATTTCACATAAAACACTTTTAAAACACTTTAAAGCACTTTAAAGTGTTTTAAAAGTGTTTTATGTGAAATTATATGTGCATTCGTTGGTTGATAAATGTAAGGCAACGACTGTTTGAAATTCACTTTTCTTCCTTAAGGAAAACAAACTGTTGTATCCTCAGATTTATTTGGAGGGATGTGGTGGAGGGGAGGTTGTGGAAACCCCGTTCCTTGTGAAGCACTCGTTAGATGGTGAAGAGGATGGCTGCTAACAATGTGCTTAACAACAAATTTGTTATGAGAAAAAAATTCTAAAATGTGAACCGTAGGCAACTGAATGCTGTATGTGGTGTGAGTCACACCGATTAGGTCAGCACTCAAACGTTCAGTCTGACATTCAACAGTGCATGTAGCCAAACGTAAGCACAAAGGCGAATTGTGAGAATGTACAGATGTAATCGCAGTTCGCGTGATACATGGAATGTTTCGGAATGTTTCTGTTTGAAAATAGGTCAGACTTGTATGGGACTAGGCCCTATTCCTCGGGTTTCTTCTACTGTTCATTGACTTTCTCTTTTCCCCTAGGATGGCGAACGTTACCCCTATTTTCGATATGTGTGTGTGTGTGTGTGTATGTGTGTGCAATAAGGTCTTACTTACTAGTTTTACACATGAGTGGAAACCCCGAGTTCACAAAGTTTTGTTTGTACGGTGTTTTTCATTTTATAGATTTGTAGTTGACAAGTACGAACTTCTCATTACATACAAATTTTCGAAATCATAAATATGATGCTTCTACATTCGATTAATATATCCCATAATTTTTTTTAATAAATAAAACAATACGCAGTAGTACACCCGAGTATATAACAAAACATGTTTATGTCATCACCGTTTTATGTGTGTGTGTGTGTGTGTGTGTGTGTTCATATATCTGTCTGTCCCTAAATTTCAGATTTTGAAACTAATTAACTGAATTTCACGGAACTTAATTTGAACGCTGTTTCATTTGAGTAGATATCAAAGCCATATATTTTTAATTTACCACAATCAGTAATGACAGTCAGCAGGTATCCTGTGAGTTCATTGTTGAGTCTTTTTTTCTAAGCGAAAATAGGAAAATTTAATTAATATTCTTTCATAGTTTTTGATAGTGGGAACCTCGTAGAGGCTGTCAGTTTAATGCAAGTCCTAAAGCATACTTGATACACAATCCCACCGCAGTTACGTCTCAATTTTATGAGCTCAGAGCCAACAGCTTCCAGGATTGAGAAGGTCTTGTCAAATTCAGTCATTCGAAGCCACGAATTCGTTGCTAGAATTACTAGTAAGCTAAATACCAAACTATTTTGTAAGATAATTTCTATCGTAGAGGCTCTTCCCAGGTCTTAAATAGCCCTCTGTCTTAACCAGTTTACGAAGAATGCACGATACATTATGAGATAACAAAATTAAATTCGTCAGGACTGCTGTTAACACCCTGACATTTATTGCGATTAACTTCGTTATTTTCTTAATTCACATTGAGGCTTGAAAGTAATGCTTGATTCCCTATGGCGGGTTACTAGCCTACCGCTGGGTAGTCCAGTGGTGGGGCTGCCAGCTCTTAGCCTCTGAACAGGCTTGATCTGCACAATTTCCTCTGCGGATGATAGAACAGTAATACCGCCGTGACAAATAAAATTGGCTGCGACATGGAACAAGGATGAAAAACAGCAGGATGCCAAAAACAGTACTGAATTATAGACCAAATGGACGAAGACGACTTGGAAGACCTTTGAAGAGACTATTAGAACAGACCGTAAAAACGTCTATCATAGCCTAAGTCATGACGGATGATGATGATGAGGTTGATGATGCTGATATTCTTACTGTTGCAACATCGTTACCTGCTTTGGCCACTTCCCGTGTAATGCGCTTCGTATGAGTACCTGCCGTGTGAGCGTGGCTCTCTTCGTTTCTTATATGCAGCCTAACTTTCTTATACTTGAGGCACATCAAGAAAGGTGTGCTGGACAACGCATGTATTTCGTATGAATGCAGTCTGGTGGGAGACTTCGTGCTAAGGTCTAAGTGAACTAGAGATTAAAAAGCTTGAGAATTTGTGGTAGTTGACCGTATAGCTTCTCGAAGGGACTGTAAGTAGAATTGTCCAAAGGGACTGTAAGTAGAGATGTCCAAATGGGCTGTAGGTGGAGTAGTCCAAATGGACTGTAAGTGAAGTTGTCCAAATTGACTTAAGTGGAGTTGTCCAAATGAACTGTAGGTGGAGTTGTCTAAATGGATTGTGGGTGGAGTTTTCCAAACGGACTGTAAGTAGAGATGTCCAAATGGGTTATAGGTGGAGTAGTCCAAATGGACTGTAAGTGAAGTTGTCCAAATGGGCTGTAGGTGGACTAGTCCAAATAGACTCTAAGTGGAGTTGTCCAAATAGGCTGTAGATGGAGTAATCCAAATGGACTGTGACTGTAGTTGTCAAAATCGATGTCGGTTTCTTAATAGTTTCAAGTACAATTCTAATTTCTGACACAGTCGCCATATATTCATTGTTTTATTTTTGTTTTCTGCCAAATCAGATTTAAACTAGACGACACGGTGTTCAGTAGGGAGACGACACTGTCGTCGTCAAGACGAGACGAGACGAAACGAGACGACAGTTATGAACGTTAAAAGAAGAGAGAGTGTATTGTAGACATTTGCGTGACAGATTGTTACAGCTCATGATCATTATGTCACGTACGTAATTTTAAACGATTCGTAATTTGAACATGTTCTGTAGAAGAACATCTGCGAAAGACCGTTATCTTGTTTTTAACGGAAGGACATGTTTCATTATTGTGTTGCACCTCTTTTTGGAAACACTGTTATGCTGAAAAACATGTAAAGGGTTCCTAACAGGGCCCAGTTGTGTTCGCATACTATAAATTGCGGTGTACAGTGAACTGGAATGAAGTTAATCTTATTTCGAAAATACTTTTCATAATTTATACGCATTTTGTAGAATGAATTGTTCTTTATCTTCGTTTGTTTTAGATGAAACTGCACTTTTGGAATGCAAATTAGCAGAATAATACCTTATATAGGCAAATTATTTTATTTATGTTTTATAACATATGTAATAACCCTATGTCTTTGTTCATTAAAGAGAAGCATATCATAATGGAATGTATACAGTTTATTTAGTGCACACATTTTGCGTACGGTGGGGCGTTGTATGATAAACTCTTGAAGTTGATTCGACTTTTATGTAGAAAGGAGCTGTTTTCGACAGAAAAGATAAGATAAAGGTTTCGTGATGAGTTTTGGTGTAGAAATAAGCTACTAAATTCCACGGAAGCCTATTTAGTCATTTCAGAAATGAAACATTAATTAGGACACGCGCGCGCACCACACAGTCTCCCATTATTTATTTAATGTTATACCATTCATTGCAAAGAGCGCAATAAAATTACCTGTGACCTCTGAGAGACTGGCATGTCACCCGCTCAGGGTTAATGAGTGATTGGAACTAGTTCACTATAATATAAACATAGGCATAGTGCGACTCAGTACTCTGAGTTCACTGTAGTACTCCTATATAGCCTACAGTGCCACTAAGACTTCAATTCACAACAGTATAGCCCAATAAAGTGCTATTGAAACTTCTAATTCCGTGAAATATATATGTATAGTGTAGCTGGAATTGCTGATTAATTGTAATACACCTGTATACAGTGCAATGAACGGAAGAGACTCAGAGAGCGGAAATGTGCAACTTCACGTGGAGACTTTCCTGCTATGGTGTACATAAGAAGCCGCGTCACATAGTTGGCACAACTTCAGGTTCTGTACCAACCATGAACTTCTTCGCCTTATTTAAAAATATCTCATGTTGCCATCATAAATATGACCCTATAGCGCTGTATGTAACCCAGCAGTCCAGGCAGGTCATTTATATGGTCGATAATTCTGGACAAACCGATCGGCGAAGTGTTCTTGGCGCATGCCCGAGGGAGAAGTGTGCGCGGTACCTGAAATGTGAACTTGACCCCATTTGGAGCAGAGCTGCAGGCCATGTAACAGACGATGGAACTAAATGACATCCACCCGCATGCACTTTGTATATATGATCGCTAGTACACACTTAGCAAATGGCACAGTATTTCATGTGACGTCTGACGCATTACGACACAAGTCGGTCACAAGGCCAAGCAGAAACTACTACTACTACTACTACTACTACTACTACTACTAATAATAATAATAATAATGATAATGCAAGGAAACAGGGGTATAATTGGACAAAAAAACACTGATATGAACATGTGCCAAAATCAATAGAAACAAGTCAAGGAGGTAAGGTAAACATATTGTGGAATCAACAAGTACAAACTGACAGAACTATACCTAACAACAAACCAGACATTATATTCCGTAATAATGAAAAGGGAACATGTATGTTAATAGACGTTGCAATCTTAGGAGACAGAAATGTGGTTAAAAAAGAAGCCGAGAAGATTCTAAAATATAAAGACCTTACAATAGAAATACAGCGCATGTGGAACGTAAAAACAAAGGTGATACCAGTAACAGTAGGGGAGACTGGGACTATTTCCAAGTCATTTAGAAAATACGTGAGCAACATACGAGGAAAACCTGAAGTCAAGGACCTACAGAAAACAGCCATATTGGGCACTGCACACATACTTCGGAAAGTACTAATGTAACAGTATAA
>Ga0123355_10011467_pt1 | contig 13668 bp, 13 predicted proteins | sample TergutEmb28metaG_3_FD_89872 | JGI IMG/M metagenome (GOLD analysis project Ga0123355, IMG submission 89872) | Embiratermes neotenicus P1 segment gut microbial communities from Petit-Saut dam, French Guiana - Emb289 P1 | ecosystem: Host-associated > Arthropoda: Insects > Digestive system > Gut ...
ACTCCAAAAAACCTGACTAAGTACAATGTGTTCACTGTTGCGTGGAATATGCTCAATACAGTAAGCAGTTTACGGTGTGACATATAGCCCTCCTTGATTTTTCATGCAATTAAAAGCGCGATTGTTCATCTGTAGAAAATGCTTATTTTATGTTGCAATTATTTTTTGCGCTTAAAGAATTTTTCGACTTCAAAAGGAATGGCAATAATAGCAGTCAACACAAATGCTGGAGCAGAAAAAATCAAGGTGTCGGCATACCATTGCCACGACAAGGTGCTATATCCAAGCGAAATATCAACTATGATGCCTGAAGCGATACAACTGAGCAAAATACATAGCGGTAGCAAAAATAAATTATATTTATTATCCAAGCGTCTGTAGGATATATATGCGTAAATAATACTCCCCAAGGAAAGCGCAAGTCGGATTATCCAACCTATAAATCGAGACCACTCTAAAAACATGGACTCTTTGGGCAACAGATAATCGAGCAATACAGCGAACGTGAAAAAGATGAGCGGTATCCCGAGCAAGCAATATGCAATATGCTTTTTGTGCATTAACTTCACAGATCTCACTCCCTCACTCCTTGCAAACAGAAAAACTAGTGTGGTCAGCCACCGTTGATTACATAAATTTTCCACGCCACTCACAAAAAAATCGCTTCGTCATTAATCTATATATTTATGTCTATATAAACCCCTTATCATCCAATCCCAAAAACGCCTTCGCACTAGCAGTCATAATTTCATCCACTTCTTCCCTGCTCGGAATCGACGTCTGCGCTCCATATTTGCATGAATGCGGCACTCACGCCTTCACTTGACTTTGCAAAGCAAAGTCTCGTAAGAATTGGCTAAAAATCAGGCTCGAAAGCCTTTTTTTAGAATATTATGTCAACACACCTTAGCTCTGTTTCTTATTCATAAATATCTACAACATTGGGTACAGCAAAGTCTTCCTCTAACCCAAAAGCGTCATTATTGCTACTGCCCCATGCCCACAATGCACCGTCTCCGGTAATAGCCATTGTATGACCATCGCCGGCGTATACAAGTGCAACATCATCCATAATCCTTGTTGGCAGATGCCGTGTTGCTCTAGTGCCGTCACCCAATTGACCCGAGGAGTTGCTTCCCCAAGTATATAACACACCATCAGTAGTAATAGCTGCGGTATGCCCACTGCCGACAGACACCATCATTACATTATCCTTCACCCTTATCGGTTCCGATTGGTTTCTTGTGTCAAAGCCATCACCCAATTGACCAGACCCCCACGCCCACAAGCCGCCGTCCGAGGTAATAGCCATCGAATGATTATTTCCGGCAGATACTGCAACTACATCATACATAATCACCGATGGTACAACTTCAGGGCTAATCACGCTACCGTCTACTGCTCTAGAAATAACGACAGCGCCGCCCCACACCCATAATCGTCCGTCTGATGTAATGGCCGCAGTATGATAATGCCCGGCTGATACTGCTATAACGTCTTCCATAATTTGTACCGGGCTGTGACGTGTTGTGGTGGTGCCGTCACCCAACTGCCCACTACGGTTTGCGCCCCATGCAAACAAAACACCATCAGCTGTTATGGCCATAGTATAGTTTTGTCCGGCAGAAACCGCAATAACTCTGTCCATTACTTCTATGGGATACGGACGCTGTGCAATTGTACCATCACCCAACTGCCCATGGCTGTTAGAGCCTACGCCCCATAAAATACCGTTTGTATCCAATATCATAGTATGTACCCCGCCAAGCTCCACACTTGATGCGACATATGCAACATTATCCATTACTTCCACTGCTTGCAGAATCCAGTGCCCGGTTTCATCCTGGCCTTCTGTCACAGCATTGCCAAACAAGGTTTGCAAACGCTGGCGGCTGCCCCATGCAAACAAGCGTCCGTCCTGTCTAAGCGCAAAACGCAAAGGATCGAAAGGGCCGCTAGATGAAATATTTATCCATGCTGTACTGCCTACTCCCGAAGGCACTTGCGTGTCAATTCCTGCTACCGTACTTGTATTTTCTTCACTTGACAAATTGCTTTCATATGCTGTTGAAGAACCTTCACATGCAGAGAATAAAAATGTTGTAATAAGTATTAGCATAACAAGCATCCGCCTCATAGATGCCTCCCACCGTATATAAATTTTCCGTACTACTCACAAAAAAGCTCATTCGCCATTAGCAGTTATAATTTCATCCACTTCTTCTCTACTCGGAATCGACGTTTGTGCGCCATATTTGCACGTACTCAGCGCAGCACACGCCTGCGCGAACGCCACAGACTCATCGATATTCCTGCCCTCAATCCGGGCGGCGGCAAGTCCGCCCATAAGTGTATCCCCGGCGGCGGTAGTGTCCACCACATCTACCTTATAGGCCTCCGCAATCTTATTCTTATATCCATCAAAGTACGCCGCGCCCTTCGCGCCAAGAGTTATTATTGGATGCTTAACTCCCTTTTCTCTGAGCATATCAAGCGCCTTAAACACGCCATCGGGCGTGTCCACAGGAAACCCGCACAGCTTCTCTGCCTCATTCTCATTAGGCACCAGTGAATAAAGTCCATCTAAAAATTCATCTTTTATAGGCTTAAACGGCGCCGGGTTTAGGAAAATCTTCTTCGTGGCCTTGTATTTCCCGATTATGTATTCGATAGTCCCCATCGGTATCTCAAACTGTAGCAGTATAAGCTCTGCAGCCTCTATCAGCGGCGAGGCATTCTCAATATCCGCAATACTCACATTCGCGTTGCTGCCTTCGCTGATAATGATTATATTATCACCGCTAGCAACCATTATCATAGCGATGCCTGTTTTATCGTACTCATCAACGATAAGACCTGACGTGTCTACGCCAAAGCCATTCATTGAACTCACAAGCGTCATACCGAACGCATCATTCCCTACGCGGCCTATCATGGCAGTTTCGGCGCCAAGCCTAGCACATGCCGCGGCCTGGTTTGCACCTTTGCCTCCGGGAATAGTTTCAAAATCGCTCCCCACTATCGTCTCTCCCGCCGATGGCATGTAGGGCGCTTTGATAACCAAATCCATATTAAGGCTTCCAATTACAACGATTTTGCTCATGACTCATCCTCCTGTTTCGCTGCCTTGGATTTCGATTCTTTCAATTTTCTATACGAAGATACGCAAAGTAACACAATAGTGGCGACATAAGGAACTGTCTGCACTAGCTCTGAAGGAACTTGGAACAACTGCAAGTTGTTTGCCAGCGCGTCAAAAAAGCCAAAAAGCATCGCCGCAAACATACCGCCAATAGGCGCCTGACCTCCTACATTAGACGCCGCAAGTGCTATGAATCCTCGCCCTGCGACCATGTCTCTCGTAAACATTGACATATACCCCATCGACATAAATGCCCCGCCAAGGCCTGCCAGCACCGCACCAATCATAAGTGCTATAAAGCGCGTTTTCTTAACGGATATACCAACCGATGCCGCCGCGTCAGGATTCTCACCAACCGAGCGAATTTGAAGCCCCAAAGGCATCTTAAACAGCAGTATATGCACCGCGGCTACCATTAAAAAGCCAATATACGTCAGCGAAAAATGACCTGAAATCATTTCACCCAAAACAGGTATGTTTCTTATTATAGGGATATTCCAAACAGGCACTATTAAACTGCTCAATGATGCGCTCATGAGCCTGTCGCCTGTAATCATGAACAAAATAAAAATCGTGGCACCTGAGGCTAGAAGGTTTAGGGCAATACATGTGAGCGTATTATCCGCGTCCAAAACAAGCGTAAAGTAAGCAAGCACCCCTGATATTATAAGAGCTATCAAAACCGCAAACACCAGCCCCATAATTACACTGCCAAAGAAGGCTGAGCCAATTACACCAAAAAGTGCCGCAAAAAGCATAGTGCCCTCAATCGCTATATTTGTAACACCCGCTCTTTGGGTTATCATAGCCGCAAGTGTCGCGAACAAAATAGGCGTCGTAACTCTAATCACTGCATATACAAATCCGGGATTTATGATAAGGTCGGCCAAATTTGACATCATATCATTTGCCCTCCTTTATCAGCTTCTGCTTTTGCAAGCATCGCTTGTTTTTCAAGAGTTCGCTGCTTTAATTTTCTCAAGAATCCTGTCGCCGCGATTAAGATAATTATCGTGGCTTGAACAACAGAAACTATTTCAAAAGGCACATCGCCTGAACGGTTCAAAATATCGGCGCCTACTCTTAAATACGCCAAAAACAGCGCAGTCACAGGCACCATCGCCGGATTTAATTTAGCCAGAACAGCAACTATAATAGCGTCAAATCCAAAGCCTGCGCTTTGAACCCACCTGAACGCGTTAAACATGCCAAGAAGCTCCACTGCGCCTCCAAAGCCCGCAATAGCACAGCCCGCAATCTGCGTCCAGACCACAATTTTCCTGACAGGCATACCACTATAGTGCGCAAACTCCCTGTTGGAGCCCGTCATGCGAAGCGCATAGCCCCATTTCGTCCGAAACATAAATATGCTCACGAGCGCCACACATACCAGTGCAAAAATCATACCAAGATGTATCCTTGTCCCTGAAATGATACCCGGCAAAGTTACATCAGGCGGCAAATTCTCCGATTGCAGCGCCATGGCAGTTGATGAGCGCACCACATTTGTTAGCAGGAACAAAACCACAAACCCTACAACAAAGTTCAGCATAAGGCTTGTTACAAGCTCACTTGCTCCTACCTTCTCTTTTATCACCGCAGGAATCGCGCCTAAAACGCCCCCCGTCACGGCTCCGGCTAAAAGCCCAAGGGTAATAACAACAACCGGCGGCGCGTTAAGATACAGCCCAACCAGCGTGCATGCCATAGCCCCGCCGTGGAAGCCGCTGTCGACCGCCAAATTAATCTGTTTAGCCCTGAATATAAGCGTGAGCCCCAGCCCTGTGAAGGTCAGAGGTATCGCAAGCTCAACAATATTGCCTATACGTCTTGCTGTGGTAAATGGTCCAATGAAAAGCATCTCAAGCGCTTCCAATGGGCGTCCGCTCACGAAAAATATAATAATTACCACCAAGACCATTGCTATAAGCAAAGAGAGCGCTGTCCTTAGGACTTCAAAAAGCATATCGATTTTTTTTGCTTTATCATACATCCCCTATGACTCCTTTCAACTCATCTTCGCTCATTTTTTTGAGCCCAAGCATGTAAAGGCCAAGCTCTTCCTCTGTCACGCTGCAGGCGTCTTCAAAGTAGCCGCTTATCTCGCCTTCATAGAACACCGCTAAGCTGTCCGAGAGCTCCATAACCTCGTTCATATCAGCAGAAACCAGAAGTACCGCTTTGCCTTCGTCTCTAAGTTTCACCAGCATTTTATGGACAAACGTAGCAGCGCCTACGTCGATGCCGCGCGTGGGCTGATCAGCAACCAGTATCTCCAGTTCGCTCGTCATCTCACGAGCCGCAACCACCTTCTGGATATTGCCGCCTGAGAGCATCCTTGCCTCAGTTTTTTCAGAGTCTGTCACTATCTGGAACTGCTCAATCATCGCTTTTGCGTTTTCTGTTATCTTTGCCGTTTTTTGCAAGAAGCCGCTGTTATACTCTTTGGAATCGTATCTGTCAGATATCAAATTATCAGCGATATTCTCATGAAGCGCGGCGCCATATTTCATGCGATCCTCAGGTATGTGAGCAAGCCCCAGCCGGCGTATTTGCTTTATGCTTTTATCCTTGATTGTCTCACCATTCATCTTAATTTCACCCGAATAGCCATGAGAAAGCCCGGTCAGGCAGTCAATAAACTCCCTCTGCCCATTGCCTTCAACCCCGGCTATGCCAAGTATTTTGCCGCCCTTAATCTTCATCGAGATATTTTTGACGACTTCTTTATCTTCATCATTTTTGTAAATGAGATTACTCACTTCCACAACAACAGCACCCTCTTTAAGCGGGGCTTTGTCTATTTTTGTAATAACGTCGCGCCCTACCATAGCCGTAGATATCTGTTGCGCAGTCATGTCTTTGACATTCTGCACATCCACCATGCGACCCAGGCGCATAATGCTAATCTTTTCACAGATGGCTTTTATTTCATTTATTTTGTGTGAAATAAAAACAATCGAATGCCCGGATTTTGACAGTCCTTTAAGTTCCGCAAACAACTCATCGGTTTCTTGAGGCGTAAGCACCGCAGTAGGCTCGTCCAAAATCAAAATTTTTGCGCCTCTGTAAAGAGCTTTCAATATTTCAACCTTTTGTTTTTTGCCAACACTAAGGTCTTTAATTCGCGCGTTAGGATCAACCACAAAATTATATCTCTCCATAACTTCGCTGACTTTTCGCTTTGCCTCGGCATAATTGATAAGGCCTTTTGACTTAGGTTCCATGCCTAAAATAATATTCTCAGTCACAGTGAGCGACGGCACGAGCATGAAATGTTGATGAACCATGCCTATCCCCATGTTGATGGCCTTGATCGGGGATGTAATAGACACCTGCTCGCCATTCAAATAAATTTCACCGGCGGAGGCCTGCTCAATCCCAAAAAGTATTTTCATCAATGTGGTTTTGCCCGCGCCATTTTCACCCATGAGCGCGTGAATCTCGCCTTCTCTGAGCGTAAAATCAACTTTATTGTTCGCTATCACGCCATTCGGATAAACCTTATCAATCTGGCGCATGTCCACGACTATTTTGGCTTCGCTCTCTTTCAAAGCGCTTGTGCCGCCGGTTAGATGTTCGGTCATAGTAGTACTCCTAAATAAATAATATCAAAGCTATAATCCATAGTTTTATGAGTTGCAGTGAAATAGTAAGCACTGAACAACCTCATTACGCCTGGATTGCCTCAAATTCATTAAAGTACATCGTCGCGTGTATCGCGCTCCTCGTCTTTTAAAGAATTTACGCGCAATTCAATCTTAAGCAGGTTATTCAGCACTTACTATAGATTTATAGGTCATCTTCTTTGTATTTATGCCACAAATAGATACCCAAACCAGGAACTGTTGCTGCTAGTTGGTGAAGAAATAACCATCCAAAAAGAGATACTCCATTGTCGCCGCCTCTTTTTGTAAGTCTATAGGCTGTTCCATATGCTAGGAATGTTTGTACTATTGTTATAACACCCCAAATGAAATTAAGACCGTTCATTGTTCGCTAACCCCCTATACTAATTCACCTAACTGAAAATAACGTAGAGCCCATTCATCATTTGTGTGTTTAGGGATAGATTTTTAGAGTCCAGAGCATTAAAAGCCCTGGACTCTACTTATATAATCTTAAATTTATGGGCTGACAGAATTTCTAAGTGCAATAATGTCTTCGGCCGGAACGCCTAAAGCTGTACCTATCTCTATCTCGCCATTTACTATTTTTCGCTCAAGCTCAACCAGCCTGTCAATTACATCTTGTGGAACTTGTGCGCGGAAAAACTCATTATCGGCAAGACCCATGCCGCCTTCAGCGATGCCTAAGAACTCAGTACCACCAAGAATCAAAGTGCCGTCTTTGAAGTTACTTATCGCACGGAAAAGTGAAAAATCAACATTTTTAAGTACAGATGATGTTATAACTTCTGCAAAATCAGGCCTTGTGTCTCTAAACGCCATGGCCTGGTCAGAGTCAACGCCAAGTACTCGTGTGCCTCTCTCAGAAGCGGCCTCGATAAGACCAATGCCTGTGCCGCCGGCCACATTGAAAATATAGTCCGCACCTGCATTAATCATTGCAAATGACAACTCTTTGCCGCCCGCCGGATCATTAAACGCGTTCGAATACACAGTAATTACTCTAATATCAGGATTAGCTTGGAGCGCACCTTCAATATAGCCTACCAAAAAGTCATTGATTATAGGTATGTCCATGCCGCCCAAAAAGCCAATAATTCCGGTTTCTGACAGGCTCGCAACTAAGTATCCGCCAAGAAACGAGCCCTCGTTTTGGTTGTAAATTATACTATGAACATTTGCGAAAGTCCCCAAATCCCAATTGACCTCATCATCGAATAATATAAATGTCGTGTTCGGAAAATCGTCAGCATGTCTTTCGATGTATGCTCTATAGTTGTTAGCCCCAATTATAATGTCATGACCTTCATCGGCCATCTCTAACAAAGTAGTTTCCCATCTTGCAGCATTGTTGTCATCTTCAACAACTCTTACGGCCAAACCAAACTCATCTCTGGCTCTGGCAACACCGCGATAAGCACTGTCATTGAATGACATATCGCCCAAGTTTCCGGCAATCAAAAGCGCCACACTAATTTGCCTGTCATCGTCCTGATTATTAGTTGCCGCGGGAGTTCCTTGATCTGTGCATCCTATCAAACCAATAGCCATAATAAGCGCTAAAAAAAGTGGAACAATTTTTTTCATAAAAAATGCTACCTCCTTAGATAGTAAATCCATTGTATCCATTCCGACTATAGTTCCTCAATCCCCTGAATTTCAGACCGAACTACAGCACTCTAATTTTATCAAATTTTGTATAAAAGTCAACCCTAAACTTCGCATAATTGGTGGTATCGGCCTTTTTTTGCCGTGTAGCTTCCCATCAATATTTTTTATGAAATATTTTCAAATTAAGGGTATAATTTGCTGTTTAATTTACAATAATATGGGTGTAGAACAAGAAATCGGTTCTATGCGGCTACTTATGGAGTATCGAGTATGCATTATGCATTACTGAAGAAGGAGGTAAGCTCATGGACAAGAAAAATAATCCGGGCGGCAAAAACAATCCTGAGATGAACATCGACAATAACAACAACAAAGACAAGAACAAAGACAAGTAAGTAATCCGGCAAGCAGCAAAGCGGATACCTCTGACGGGGTATCCGCTTTGCCTTAGTGTGTGTCAAGATTTAGTTCTAATTCATCATCACCGCTTGCTTATAAAAGACCTTCTAGCTTTTTCGCAATAGTTTGGAAACGCAGGTTATCGTTTAAAACAGAGAATACGGGATTATTTATAATTGTGTCAGTCAAGCTCTGCTTCAAAATTTCATCAGGCATCGCTATATCAGCTATGCTATATTCGTCCGGTTTATCGCCAACTAGATTGAAGAAGCTATCTTCATTTAGTCGCGATGAGAGATCACTTGTAATGAGTTCGGCATACAGCTCTAGCAAGTCAAGTGATTTCTCTACGTTTTGTTTCAACAAATAGCCCTGAGCCGCCGCACCGGAAAAATTTAATAGCAAAGATGGAAAGATTTTTTTGATATTAAATGCTTTAACCAGCGATAGAGTGCGCTCTACAGTTTCATCGAATTTTTCAACATCATCGACCCCTAGCATGACATATGATGACAAAAGTCCTAACGTAGAAATGACATTTTGATATATCCCCACTTGCAAGACAGTTTCTGCTTCTGCATTCCTTCCAGTCATGCGATACGCAGTAGATAACAATGATTCATACGGACTCCAAACCTCAGCCGTGTTTTCAAGCAACGCGATTACTCTGTTGTAGTCGCTAAGTGCAGCCGCGCAGCACGCTTCCATATACATTGCCGATTTCATCAGTTCCGCATTGTCACTTTCAGTTTTCACTCTTACAAAGAGCTCTTTAGCTTCCGCAACCAGAGCAGTAGATTTTTCCTTGTCGTCGGTCATTCCACTTGAAACTAATAGCAAGTCACCCATTTGCAGCACCAAAGGAAAACAGGAAAAGTGCTTTTTAACGACACGACGACACTCCGAAATAACTTCATCAAATGGCTTGTTATTAAAATCTTCGTATAGCTTGCAATACAATTTGCCAATCTCTTTTTTGGTCATTTGCGGCTCATATCTCATCAACTCGTCAATGCTGATGTTGAAGTATGCCGCAAGCTGCGGCAAAAGCAAGATGTCTGGGTAACTCTGTGCCGTTTCCCATTTTGAAACGGCGGCAATCGTCACGCCAATATGGTTAGCAAGTTCCTCCTGCGTAATGCCTTTTTCTTTCCTTTTATCGATTATTACCCTTGCAATGTTAATTTCTTTCAAGGTAACACCTCTTCACTTTTTTGATTTTCTACCGGTATAAAGATATTATAAGAAAAGTCATTGTAGTTTACAATGGAGCCGTAGTTGAATTTAGTTGAAAAACTCAACCGCCGAGATAATTTTGCATGTTATCCTGTGAGCAAGCAATGATTTTTGTTTTCGTACAAATAAAAACAGGAATACCAATTTGCAGTATTCCCGCCTTTATACCATTGTCTATAATAATTCTACATACCTACAATGTTTCAAAAAACCGCAAAATACAGCCATCAATCGTAGTTACACGACACTCATTAGCTCCCCAGGGCTGCTGCTCAATTTCAGAAATCTGATTCCAGCCATTTGATAAAACAAACTGACGGAATCTTTCAACTCCCTGAATCATAATAAACCCAACAACACCCTTTGACGACTCGCCTTTGAGCAAATGTATTCCACGGAATGGAGTTAGCCCTGAAACAATCAGCTCACCGGGATAATCGAACACACACCCGTAAGCTCCCTCGCTTTCGATAACTATATCACCATACCATCCGAGCACATCGCGAAACCAAGCACAAGTTCTTTCAATATCTGGGGCAAAGTAAATCGGAGCATTCTCCTTAACATAATAACCTCTCTCGCTGTAAGCCTGCATGTCATTCTTGCTCTTCATAAAATCAGTCCTTTCCCTCTCGTTAGCTTGAAAGATGATTCTAGGATAAGGCTTTAGCGTAGCACCTTCACCGCGCGCTGACGACGGCGATACGCCGAACTGGCGCCTAAATGCACGAGAAAAAGCAGCAGGCGAATCATAATCATACTTCAACGCAATATCAATGATTTTCGCATCGCTGATTTGGATGTCATTCGCAGCTAAAGTTAGTCTCCGATTGCGAATGTAATCGCCTAATGAAGTATACGCAACAAATGAAAACATCCGTTGGAACTCCCATACCGAACATCCGGCTATCCCGGCAGCAACATCCAGCCTGATCTCCCCGGCTAGATTTTCCTCAATGTAATCTAGTGCATGGTTCATTTTTATTTGCCAATCCATTTTCTCACCTCCCAGCTATATCATAACAAAAGGAAAAGTCTCATGCTTTGCTTTATTTGCAGTTTTCAGCAATTATATTTATTACCCCCCTGTGCGAATGCACAGGGGGGTATGCGAAGTTTTGGTCAAACTTTTTCTTTTATTCTGAATAATTCATTATATCATGGTTTTCAGCCTTTGACTCGACTTTTGAAAAAAATCATTTTTTCAAAAGGTCTCGTTGTACAATCATGGAAAAACGCCTTACGGCGTTCAATTATGCACACATTATAGCATTGATATTGGCTTTAGTGATTGACCTCGGCCTTACAGATTCTCTCTCGAGCATGGAACCAAATATAACGTCAAGTACTCTATAAAATTCCTTTTCGGTCACCAGCGCATAGCCTCTGGAAAGCATCCATTCATATTCTTCCTCCAGCCAGTACAAAAAATCAGGCAGTTCTACCGAGATAGCTTCTGTACCTCTAATAAAGTATAAGATATCGTCATATCCTCTGTGCCGCGGCGATATGCTTACGGTGGCGCAGACATCCATTAACAAACTGTGCCCCTCCATGCGCATAAACATATACCGCCTAAACCCTTCCCCGCTGCCATTCACAATAATACCGGGAGCGCCATTCGGGGGCGCAAAAATCGACAGTGATGCGGGGTTGCCCCCAAAATCCTCATCAATCTCTAGCCGATGTGCTTCTCCATCCATAAAAGTATATACCGCATGAGATGCAAAGAAAAAGCTACCGAAATAGGATTCCCAAATAATTAGCTCCGGTATACCGTCCTTGTTGATGTCATACAGGGTGAACAACCAACTCTCCTCCGCAGACAAATGAGCGGTCACATCATAATATCGCCATAATAAATCTGTATACACTTCCTGCCAGGTTTTCTCATATGGTGCATAAGTCGTTACAGGAGCTGCCAACTCTGCATATTCCATCATTGGATAATGCACATATGAGTCACTGCAAGCTACAAACAATAAAACAGCAGGTAATATGAAAATCTTGAGTGTATCTGCTTTTTCGCACAATAAGTTCAGCATAACTCCTAATCCTTTACCACCAAAATACCAGCTTTATCCCTTGAACCTTCTAGGAGCCATGCAATGCATGGCTCCTAGTCAAAGTTTTGATTAAACTTTTTCAAAAGTTTGCGGGGTTTGGGGCAGCGCCCCAAGGTTTTAAATCCCCCAAGAGCCTATAATCTACCCTATCTCCGGATAAAGCTCAAACTTCTCGGTAATCGCCTTAACCTTCTTGATGGCATCTTCTTTACAGCCGCCTTTTAGGACGCTTGCTATAATTTGGCCAACCTGCACGATATCATCTTCCTTCATGCCGCGCGAGGTCACAGCCGGCGTACCTAGCCTGATTCCGCTTGTCACCATCGGCTTTTGCGGGTCAAATGGAATAGTGTTTTTATTGCAAGTAATATGCACCTCATCCAGCAACACTTCCGCGTCACGTCCTGTCATGCCTATGCTTCTAAGGTCAACCAGAAGAAGATGCGTATCCGTGCCGCCTGAAACAATGTCAAGCCCATTTTCAATAAGTGTCTCACTGAGAACTTTCGCGTTTTTAACAACTTGAATCATATACTCTTTATATGCAGGCTGCAACACCTCTTGGAAACAAACGGCTTTAGCCGCGATAATATGCTCAAGCGGCCCACCCTGTAGCCCCGGGAACACAGACCTGTCAATTTTCTTTGCGTGCTTTTCCTTGCAAAGAATGAGACCACCTCTCGGCCCTCTAAGCGTCTTATGAGTTGTGCTGGTCACATAATCAGAATAGGGCACAGGATTTTCATGCAACCCAACAGCCACAAGCCCCGCGATATGCGCCATGTCAACCATTAGAACCGCGCCAATTTCTTTCGCTATTTCACCAAACGCTTTGAAATCAAGCGTTCTTGGATATGCGCTTGCTCCCGCAATTATCATTTTCGGCTGCTCAGCTTTTGCGATTTCACGAACCTTGTCATAATCAAGTACTTGCGAGCCTTCTTCAACACCGTATGCCACAACCTCAAAATACTTGCCCGAAAACGTCAGCGGATGACCATGCGTAAGATGCCCGCCATGGTCTAAATTCATACCCATAATTTTATCTCCGGGCTTTAATGCCGCGAACATAACCGCCATATTAGCTTGTGCTCCGGAATGCGGCTGAACATTAGCATGATCCGCGTCAAAAATCTTCTTCGCGCGCTCAATAGCCAGTGTCTCAGACACATCAACATACTCACAGCCACCGTAATATCTCTTACTTGGGTAGCCCTCTGCATATTTGTTGGTAAGATGCGAGCCAGCGGCCGCTAAAACAGCCTTGGACACAAAATTCTCAGAAGCAATAAGCTCTATATTCGTCCTTTGACGATCCAGCTCCTTGCTAAGTGCTTCGTGAAGTTCAGGGTCAACATCTTTGATTACATTGTAATTATACATATCAATCCCTCCTTAGAGAATTATATACTACGCGTACATTATTCCATTAAGCCAAGCTCTTGCACAAGCGCCTCAGCCGACTCAGCGCCCGACAGCACATAAGTTTCCCCATCAACAGATAGGGCCGGAATCCCAACTCTGCCGTTTTCACGAGCCTCTTTGTGGCTGTCATTATGATCTCTTATTTTTAAGAAGTTTTTAA
>Ga0123355_10011468_pt1 | contig 13667 bp, 9 predicted proteins | sample TergutEmb28metaG_3_FD_89872 | JGI IMG/M metagenome (GOLD analysis project Ga0123355, IMG submission 89872) | Embiratermes neotenicus P1 segment gut microbial communities from Petit-Saut dam, French Guiana - Emb289 P1 | ecosystem: Host-associated > Arthropoda: Insects > Digestive system > Gut ...
AAATCCTTGTGAGTAAAAGTTAAAAAATAAAAAAAAAATTTTAAAAAAAAACAAATTTTTACCCTCCAACAAATTCAAAAACAAAAAAAAAACCCCACCCCCCCCCCCCCCCCCCTCCCCCCCTTCTACACATACACTTGCAGCACTTTATTAGTAAATTATCCCCAGTATCCCCACAAATGATTAATTCAATGTGAGTATAAGTGCAACACTGATATGCTTTGAAATAACATATTTATTCATTGAAATATCTGTCAGTATCAGGAAGTTAGATCAAACAAAATCACATGATAATACGAGTACAATTAATGCAAAACTGAAAAGTTAGTCATTCTGGGACTGTACTATTTATACAAACATGCTAATGGAATTGTATCAGCACTTAATACATGTTCTTTCCACAATGTTCATAAAAAGAACATAAAGGTGTAACTTATAAGCATGCATGTGTGTGTGTGTGTGTGTGTGTGTATAAAAAGGTAGGCTGGCAGGTACATCTGCCTTCCTGATGTGGGAACTGCTGAACTGATGCTGATTAAAACTGATATGCGCATTACTCCACTGGTTGCCACACCAACCTCAACTTTAATTTCCTACAATGGGCAATAAAAACACAAATGAATGGCACATCAATAGCATTGATGTGAAAAAAAAAAAAAAGTTTTCAATGTGCCCAATCACTGTGCAATTAAGATGTATATTGCCAAGCGTAACTGGCTTCCAGGTGTGAGAGAAGGAAGAGACCATAATATATAACAGGCAAAAGGCTGGAGAGACGTTACAGCTATTGTGGATCTGGGTGAGAGACAAAAATTCATGCCCACACCAGGAAATGGACCATGGTTTTCAATTCAGCAAATGAGCTACCATGTTTCTATAAACACATATATGTGACAAAAATGATTACAAATAGACAGATTTATATTAAATATGGTCTTGCAGCACCTGAGTACTGCAGTAAAGAAGAAATGAAAAGATAATGAAGAAATCTCTTTAATTTACCATGCATCACCATGTGTGATATTTTAGTTGTTTAATGATAACCTTATACTCACTTTTTGCATGTTCTGGGATTTACACCAAGTATAAACTTAAGTGCTTGATCAATGTTCATTTTACTTGTGTGCAGGGAAGAAGGACCCAGAGAAAAATTACGGTATTCGTAGAATGTGTCCAAATGCATTTCTCTCACATGATAACTTGCTGTTTCCCACTGTACAGGCATTTTGTGTACCCCTGTAAAATTCATGCAATGTTAAACACACACATACAGCAAACCAAAACAGGATCAGGATAAATTAAGACATTCACAAAACCTCTCCAAGTATATCTCTTTTACAGGACTACATGAAGTGTTCCGATGTGCAGGTTTCGTACATATCCCATAAAACAGAGTTTTCTTGATATTGTGGTCCTCTGGGTTTGGATGTGAGTCTTGTTGACAGACACAGACATTTCAGAAAAACATACTAATTATATCTTTAGGGTTAATATTAGGCTCAAGTCTCACTTAAGATGCAGGCAGCATATTCCTCCACAATGGTGATATCCATCTGCAAGACACATGTCAAAATCCAGAAGACAACCTGAACAATCCCCACTGTGAATACCTAAAACTTATAAATATCTTTCTACCAGAAGATCAGGAAATCATAACAAAACCTCAATAGAACTCTTAATACAATTCTTGCTTTCAAAAACTTGCAATTTCCCACTGTACAAGAATCTAATATACCTGTTTAAAATACCTTGTTTAACACAAGCAACACAAGCATTAAAAAACCAAACCAGAATCAGGACAAATTATGATGGCTGGCGTGAAAATTAGTTAAAATGGTGTATAATTTCGTAACTTCATAAACGTGGAACTTCCTGCATACAAGCCAAATCAAGCACCAAGCCATTATAATCCATTTCTGGCAACAAAGCAAGATCTTGGCAGCAAAGAAGTCAATGATGATGGGGTAGGAACAGTTACGATATGATGACTGATTACACAGGACAAAACTTCTATCAGCATGAAATATAAAAACATGTCCCATGACACAATAAATACAACTGTGATGACGACTATGTGGAGGAGTTGTGGGAAAGCAGTACTATTGTAGCTGAACAGTTATTACAGGTTAAAATACAGAACCCAAACTTATGTATGTCCTGTAAGCTCATTTTCTGATCAACCCTTATGCCTTGTTCTTTGTGGTGGAAATTCCTTTATCAAGCATCTGCATTTTCCTTCTTTACATTTTAGGCACTGTGAACCCCTTAACCACTAAAGTTTAAATTAAATACGAAGCCTACAAGCACACTGTGTAAGTGTGAATTATGTATGGCACAAAGTTAAAGAACTATATGTGACAGTGAAACCTGTAATGAACTACACTGTAGTCTACTGGTTACTACTACCTATCTAAAAGAATACAATTGCCATACAATGGCAGTATGCAGGTGTGAAGAGCAAGAAAATAATAAAGCGCAATGCTGTAACAGGTGGAGGAAGAGACTTTGGAATTAAGAACCACACAAAAGTGACAGAAAACTACAGATTACAGCCATAAAAGGACAAGACAGGCATTCCACAACTTACATAAAGGCTTCATTCTGCAATCCTTTACATACTTCAACTTATACATATACCATAACTGAACCCACTACTCACCAAAACACACACACCCAATTTAATGTATTTATGTGGTATATCCGTATGTGTACTCTTAATTCTGCAAATGTCTACTGGGGTACTCAGCAAAGTATAATTATATTAAAACATCAATAATAACTGGATACAGAAAATATGTACTGGGGAAAAAGTCATTCCAAACACACAGATTACATAAAAATGTTTATGCAAAATGCACATACAGTCAAGTTTTTGGAAGCTGGGGCTCCTCAGATGGTGCATGTATTTGTAGTTTATGTGATGACATTACTAGTTCAGACTGTACAGTGTAAAATGGTTACATAAAGCAATTATGAATTTGAAAGAATGGAGAACAAAGTGGTTGTGGGAAAATCTAAGATACTCTCCTGGCAATTACCTGGAGGAACTGAGAAAAACCACAAAACACACTGACAAAGCACGGTCAATACGCTAGCTGACAAACCGCTCACCTCCTGAATACATGTCAGTAGCATTATCACTGGAGCCAACTTGCTTAGCATTAAATGGACAGAAAAGTACAGTGAATGGTTAGGAATAAGCGACTTCAAAAACGCTCAGATTTCAGTACCTTGAAAATGAAGGGCAATAGCAAAATCTTACAAGGAAACTATTGACAGAACAATGATGATGATAAAAACTGTCATTGCAAAAGAACTTGCTGACTGCACATACAATATAACCTCTGTTAGGAAAACCAGAATAAACACAAAAACAAAATGAAGGTGAAGGAAATAAAACACTTACAACCAATTTTCTCACAGTCAAAACCGTTGTAATACTGTTCTGCTGTTGCTCTTTCAACAATCTCTCCAAGAAATGGTCGCCGGACAATTGTTGGTAAACGGAAACCAGGTTGACAGCGGCACTGGTATCCACCACGCCTATATCCCCATCCATGGATAGGTTCACACTTAAAAATACAATGTGTGTAATCATATATTATATTAATGGCCTAACATTTTAATAAAAACCACAACAGAGTGAGTGGGCAACACTCCTGCATTTTATTTAGGTGGGCTCAAATCTTGGCCCACAGACAAGTCATATTGCCCAGGGTTTTCTGTAGTTTTCCCAAGTCCCTTTTGGAAAAAGCAGGGCCGCTACTTCAATTTAGACCATGGACATTTCCTTCCACATCCTTGAAAATACACTATGACACAATGAGCTACATACTACATCAGTAAACAAACTACACAATAATACAACAAAATATGTTGCTAACACAGATTTGACTGCATTAGGTGTTCTGAGAGAGAGAAGTATTTTATTTAATGACGTGTCAATTAATACAACCATATAGCATCAGTGGTTAAGTTATCAAATGTGAATAAGCATCACTGGAATGACAATGATTGGAGAATCATAGCACTCAGAAAACATTAGTCCCAGTGCAACTCTGTCCACCACAAATCCCACACTGCCTGGCGTAACGTAGGATTGAACCTGGGCCTCCACAGCAAAAGGCCAGTGAATGACTGAGCCAAGGAATGACCATTAGGCGTTTCAGATCAGTGGTTTCTGAACAAATGGGCGCAGCTTGACCCTCAAATCCATGGTTAAACCCTTTGGCCCCAAAGGATGACTAGTCATCACACTGTGGAATGCTGAGAAACAAAATTACCACTACAATCTAGCACTTACAGGCAAAGTAATGGGCAGGACATAGAAATCCTGGTCTTTTGCTGAGTACATTGACACTAAATTCTGACAAAAAAGGGATAAGATACTTGGATACATACGAGAATAGATCATCTCTGGCTGAAGTTTTGATATTCTTCGTAACATGTTTTCATGCAGGTTTCCTATAGGTTAAAGTTAAAGTTTACATTGTTCAAATTACCTTAGATTAAATCTTTTGTACTGTTATTATGATCATTTAGTTACAGCAAGTCTCATGCTAAACTTTGGCAGTTAACTAAAGAATGAATCCTCTAAAGGTTTGATGTCAATTATACTTGAATGCTGCTATAAAAATATGTGATTTATATCTGACAGCTTGAGTCTTCTAGCAGATGAAATAAAACTGTATTTTGTAATATCTCTTCATCATCATGTACGGTTATACAGAATTAACTTGTCTGACTTTCCCAGATAATTTTTTTGCCATCCTCTCTTTAACAGTTCCCCTCTTATCACGGATATAGGGAGTTCTTTCCAAACACTGTTAATCTTTACCACCCTAATCAAATGCACTCTTCAACACTCTTTAAAAATGCCAGTAGAGCAGTCTGCACTCTGCTTGTTTGTGAGATCCAAGTTTTACTTACATGAAGCAAAGGAGGTGCTGCCAGTATTTTACAAAACTATGTTTTATATTTATTTACTACACATAAAATTGACAGATCGAGAGCCCAAGTAAAGGGATGTATTTACTTTCTTACTCAAAGTTTTGTCATTAAATACCACAACAACAATAGCCCAGACATGGAACTTCATGAGAATTATATTTCCTATCATGTACAGTAAATTGTGGGTGGGAAAATGCTTGTTCACGTCTTCTCAATTCCAGTATGTCACCACCCCTATTTCATGATTATAAAAATATATCACTTAAATATCTGTGTGACTATACACATCATTTTAAAAGCTAGGAAAGAAATCATTCTACAAATAAATCCAGGCAAAAACAGAGGTCTCTGCAGAGGTCAAACCTGGCAGGAAATAACAATTTTGATTATAAATATGTATTTAAAGAAAAAATGTCAAACTAATTTTGAGAGCTCTGGGATACAACAACAACAACAACCCCTGCCACTGCCACCACCACTATATAAAATGTTTAACCATCAATTTTAAATAATACTTACCTCAGTAGTTTCCTTTTTACACCTGGCTGTATCAGCAAAACGATTGGGCCCGTTGTTGCCCTGGCCTTTAGGACACTGATTGATATCTATTCGATCAAAATCCATTTCCAATACTGCAATGGCAGTGTATCTGGAAAAAAACCAAGTTCTGATTAGAAATCACAAAGTCTACTTTTCTACTGCATTGACATCAATACTGTGTTAATGCCACAAGTTTCAATGTACATTTATCAGTCAAGCAGGAAACCTGTGATTTACCAGATATGTAAGTACACAAATACTCACGTGGGATATTCAATATGTCTGAAACCAGTATGACGAGGATAGATATCAGCGATGGGGACAACAGCTGCAACTAACCACTTATTAGACCGACCACAATCAAAATATGGTCGTGTCCACTTCACTGGACCAGGAAATTCATCAGCACCTAGTAAATGTGGAACACGTGAATCAATTTTATTGAACATAAAATATACACATGTACCATATTAACAACCTAAATATCACTTTCTTACCTGGTGGTCCATGGAAAGTGAAAGTTTCATTGGTGTTGTTGGCATAGCGGATCTCCACTTGATATGTAGTTTTTGTATCATGTCTTCCAACAACATTGTCTGGCAACCATTTCTTGTACCTGTACAAAAGTTTAAAATTACAATGACATTCAAAATTAATTTTTCTCTTTTGCCTGATAATCATGAAATCATCTTTAATAAATCACCACTGTAACTATGTCATACTTATTAATTAACTTCAATCCAACACATTTTGAGTCATGTCTGGATACATTCTCAGACAGTAACACTGAAATTAGATAAATATTAAAATAAAATTACCAAGAGGCATAATCAACAGTTTCTATGTTTATATGACATCCACGCCAAGAACAAAGGGGCCAAGGAAATTACTTGGGCATAAGAAGAAGGAAGCAACAGACCGGAGAAAAACTCTTGCCCCTGCTGGGAATCAATTCCTCAGCCATCCAGTCTGTAGCCAAGTTGCTATACCAACTACATGATTGTCTGACAAAATACCTAAGAGTATAAATTAAAACTCAAATGGTTCCTATTTCAACGGCCACTGTCTGAGCCAGAATTCGTTTACTTTTCTAATTCTCTCCACACTCATCACAGGTTGTTCATCCCTAATGTTGTCACTTTGTACAATAACAAATAAAAAACATCTAATCCACTTGCAGGGTAATTTAAATGCCAGGGTGTAGAGATATGTTCAAGGAATGTTCAGTATTAACTGTTATTAATATTACCAATATATAAAAAGAATTTTATTTTTGGTATGAGTCCCAATATGGAGAGGAGGTTGCCAATAATTAACAGAAGCTATCACCACTTTCATACTAATTTCCAGATTATAATCACCACAGTCACATACTTACATTCAGATCAGACTCAGTCTTCAAGCATTTCCACGATAACAGTGATGCACCTTTACCAATACCTTTAGAACATTTTTAAATATGGGGGTAATCTTGGATTAAACAGAATAACTACACAAGAATAATTCAGACTGTCTTCAGCGATGGACTATTATCACACACTTAATTTCCGCACCAGCTCCACAAGCAAAAATCACAAAAGTTCACAACTGGCCAATCATAGAGCTCTGCTCATTATTCCAGCAACAACACTCTGTGAATAGGGCAGAGGTTTTTCTTGTGTGAGCTGTTGTACTGTCTTGGTGGGGGAAGGGGAGGGGAGCATAGGCTCGTTTGTAATTGAAAAAAGGGCTTACAAATTTGTCCTACAACGTGCTATACATTAGTGTGAATTTAAGCCTCACAAAAATGAAAGGGCTCAAAATCCTAGTTGCATCCATAACATGTCACACAAGAACCTAAACATCACAAAACAGTACTTCACATATTAATGTGGGATTAATGTTCACTTCCCTCTGTTTGGCAAGCATAATATGACACGCTACTTATCTAAATGTGATGGACTTTGTAATTTGGACCTTTACTGTGTTCATGTTAAACTATGTCTTACCATTCATTTATTCTATAAAACTCCGATGTATAGTCTGTACTAAGACTGTCATTTCGAACTGCTCCCAGATCACGCACAGTGAAAGTGTTTAATGTAGAGATCCGTTCAAGGTGAATTGGATCATTAAAGTCATCAGCCCTGCAATAAAACAAACAAATGTACTGCATTTCTGGAGAGTAACCACGGCAGCTGTAAATCACTGTTCCACAGTCTGTTTTAATTGGATTATATACATAATTTTAACAACACACAAATCATTAAGTTTGGGTGATCAACCATCTGCACAGCATAATCACCACTGCATGCACCTCCCCTAAAGCATCCACAGTCTTTATATGCTTATGCCATTATTTTAGTTACCCACCCACTGATCACTCAACTTATTATTATCATGTGCAAAAGTTATGTGACTAAAAGTAATCTATGATAACAAGTGAGCTTAGCCTCACTAAGAGAAGTTGACGAGTTAAAGAGAAACCTGAAAATAATAAAAAAATTATCAGTATAAGAGAAAATACATCCTGTCAATGCACAATGCATTTTCTTTTATCATATAATCTAGAAGCACTATGGTAAAACCACACCTTAAAATTAATCAGCAGGTTTATACCAAACAAAGGTAATCAATAATGGCATGCAGGTAACCACAAATTTGAACAAGACATTAATCATATATGTGTACTTGCAAATGTACCAAATATATGGAATTAATATGAATTATGTAAGTGACCAAGGGTCCGTAATCCCCAGTTCATGAACTTCTGTAACCATTTCTGGAATTTAATCAGTTAACAGTTACCTAATCCTTGCAACATCTTCAAGAACCTCATTTACCCCTCTCTATATTTTAAACCAAAGACATAAATATGACTTATACTTCCTTTCAGGCATTGTGTATGTTTATGTGACTGCTTCCCCTCCCAAAGTTTGAAACAAAACTTAATGTTCACTCACTGCTCTAAAATAAACAAAAACACAACATATATACAGGGCTGCTACAGATGAATGTGCAGTAGTGTCAGTCCTAGAACAATGATGTTTGATATGATATGTGCATTGTTTAAATACAGGACACAAAGATGATAATTTATTTCAAGCTTTTCAATGTTCTGAGCACAAAAATACCAGAATCACCAGCTACATGTGTGATATCTTGAGATGTCACACATGCAACACAGAACACAGTAAATCTAAAAAAATATATACAATTTTACAAGTGATGTATGTCAAAGAGTAAGTGAAAAACATGTGTACAGTATCCCACATAAATATCTTCAACAAGGAACAAATCACTTTACTGACAGAAGAGGAAGTCCAACTCCAAACACAGTGTAAAAATGGTAGGTTTTATGTGTAATGATTAGCTACTTCCATTTGTCTTTGCTATTAATGCAAAATTAAGCACTATGCTGTGACGCATATGAGGCAGTGGATGCATATCTCCATGCACTCTTAACCTCAGCATCTGATGCACATAACTGGTCAACTTCATGACCAAGCTGTTTAACTTCCAACAGATACTAGATAAGAGTTTAGGTTGAGTGTTGAACCATATAGAATTTTCACAACTAAATTTTAAATGCTGAAAAAATTTTGTTTGGTATAATAAAAGTAGCAAGGGGATTTTACATCTGGACTCCTTTATGTATGCAACTGATACGTTTCTTTGCCCAGCATAATGTGGGGGTTTCAAATTATAATGCTGCAAACATGCTTATAAAAGCAAGCTGGCCTAGTCTTATGCAGTGTCACACAATTAAAACACTGCAGATATCAGAAAGATAATGAATGGACATATAATTGAGACTGCATGTTCAGGCCAGGGCTGGCAAACCTTTCTAAGGGCACATGCCCAAACTGTCCATGTATTTCAAAGAAATTCTTTCAGGTGCCAATCGGAATTTTCAAAAGCAAAATAAGGTCTCCGAATCACCCATAATTATTATTATCATTAATGCATATTATAATTATATAATTAGTGTATAGTATAATTAATAATTTTCTAATAACAGCCTCCTCGATGAATGTGACACAGAAGAAAATTTGGAAATAACTGGCGATGATATTACTGCCTTACGTCACTAACCCCATGTACACTGAACAGCTAAGGGAAATGGTTCCTTTACCTAGCCGAAATATTGTGGGAGATGGTAACCAAATCACCCTCTCAACCTTTACTATATTAGTTCTAGGCTGGTAACCCTTCTTGAAATCATTGATATCCCTATACAAGTCTCCGATATTTTTGATCTTACTGTAGCATCAAATTCATCAATATTAGCTTTCAGATGCTCCTGAAACTTATGTTAGCTTCACGTCTTACAACGTTTAGATTACTGTATGAGAATACTAGACTTCTATAAATAAAAGTGGTACCTCATACTTCCTCCTTACCTGTACATAAACCTGTTAACATTCAAATGTCATACGAAACACACTTCTTCCTAAGAACTTACGCCTAGGTACATTGCTTCATATGGCATGCTAAGGTGCATACATACCTAAATGTTCTCGGTGCAAATCGAGGCATTGTCTTATTAAAAAATCCTCGGTAAGACGGTGTGTAAGAAGAATTGGGTGCAAAGTAAATTGCACTTGCATTTAGGTAACGATTTGCAGAAACATCAGCCACAGTTGAAAGAAAGTAGTACATCATTCCTGGATCATATGTATCATTTATTGCGGGTCTGATAAATCGTGCCTGTAATATATAGCTCCAGAAAAACGATCTACTCATTGCCATGTTATGTAGATGCAGGAGGGCAGTTCTGTTGGGAAACACGGGGTTGATATTGATATCCTTTATGTCGGGTAGGTGAGACACTGAATCCTCCGGTAAGTACATATCACCCAAGTGTTGAATTGGACAATTATCCGCATTAACCTTATCCATCCTTAATCGAACTTCGTCAAAAGCATCACGAGCCTGCCACTCGTATTGTCCGTACACGCCCATACTTAACACACACAGAGCACCAAACAAGTACAATACGCAAACCATGGTTGCATCAGGTTTATGCATTAAACCGCAGTTCTTAATTAGTTTCAAACATCAATCGAGGCAGAAATTAAAAAGCCCACGAATTTATCATCCTTCGCAATAAAATAACGGCACTCCTTCACCTGCCAAACGCCCTACAACAACACAAACATGGTTACCAACGCACGACTGTAAACAATAGGCATTTCTCCGATTAAAGGTACCCACCTCACAGCGTCTACAGAGGTAACTATAACCGTGGTTACGGACAAGAACCACTACAGGCGCTCGTTACTAATGGGTGGGAACTTCGGAAAATGTAGGAACTGGTATGAACAGCTATTTCCAGACAGCAGTTTCTTAGTGCGCATACTTTACAATAGAATGCAATAGTGCTGTCCAGCAATAACGGGTTAGTTAAATTGCTTTTGGCATAGATGTATGATCTTTGGCTAGTACATGTGGTATGGAATTTTGGCGCTTAACATATTCTATTGATTTGTGTTGTTGTAGTCATGCTGTGTACAATATACAAGTAATTATTAGTTACTTTTGAATTAATTATATTCGATCTGTTTGTAGACACAAGGTAAGAAAATGTTACCATTACATCAGGCATATAAAGATTGTGGTCAGTAGTAATTGTGGTTTTAAAATAAACTATATGATCACACTAGTGCCTGGAGATAATATTCACCAAGTATTGGCTCTGAAAATTTTAAACATTTGTTGACAACGCTTAATAAAATAATTTTAAGGTAAGTTATGAGCTTTCAAAAATACTACTAAAACTGCAGATTTACCATAGGATTATACAATGCTGTGGATTGCATTTAGGTTGGTTTTCTGCCAAAATTGGAAGCCATCAACACAGTTTGCTGCACTTATATGCTTTGCAAACCCTCATATCAACTTAGTAAAAGTACCTGTTTAAAAGGACGCATCTTTCTGTACAACCTCATTGTCAGAGACTTAATTTGCACAGAGTGGCAACAGGGGCAAAAGTCTTCAAAGTATTATCTCTAGTTAAGATTTTTTTTTTCTTTTTGTCTACTGAGTTGAAGAAGGCCAATTAAAAACTGGGACAAGAAGGTGGAAAAAATTTAATGTATATTCATGACTAGTTCAAGCCAATATTTTCCTGCCTTCTAACTTTACTTCTAATATCCCCCCAAGCCCACATTATTAATCAAGTTACACCTGTGCTCACTGCTATAATTAATTACAATTAATGTGTGATGACCTTTGATATGACCTATGCCACTGTCACATTATTGTTTCCCTGCTATGTTTGTAAGTATAAGTACAGTATTTGTATTGTTTATCTTGAAGTTTTTTCTCATGTGCATGGATTGACATTTTCCAGTGGCATATTGCTGCTTAAATCTATAGCCATTGTGCATTCAGGTGAAAGTACTACTGTCAAACATTAGGTTGCATTTGGTGTAAAGTTATTACATTTAGTATAATGATAATTGTTATGGCAGGAATTACCAATATCTTTCTGCTCTCTTGTTTGATTTGAGAAACTAAAATAAAACATAGCACTCAAGTGGTTGAAATCAGTGTGGTGTTAATATTGTGTTAATAAAAAACATAATGCTATCCTTAAAATTCTGTTTTCCTAAAATGGAACATCCACACTTTGGTCAAAGTTATTTTTGGGTTCTTGATTTCAGGGTCAGAGTCCAGACACAGTGTGGTCTGCTAGATGCTTATCAGTGTATGGGGGGGACTAACTGCCTTCATCTTCATAATTTTGTCAGAATGTGGAGGTAGTATGCTCGCCTGGAACTATACCAACCAACCAGATAATGTGCTGTCATTATGCGCAAGGACATATTTTCAATGATTTTTTGATTTACTTTATTGTTATAAAAGTTTTTGCTTGAGGGGGTACAGTAATTTTGGAGTTATGACCTCCCATTGTGTTAGGTGTGTCACTGTAATTCTATAGAAATTGTATTCCTTCTAGCCATTTCAGTGCTTTCATTTTGTATATACTGCAGTTTATGACAACATGTTTTGGCATTCAGTGTTGGTCAGCGACTTTTAAATAACCTGAAGAAGATTTAAAATTATAAAATACATGTTACATTTAGTGTGGTACCTTATAGGTTGAGATGTAAGTACATGTACACCACGATATTCTATGCATATGATTTTTGAAATGAAGAAGTTCATTACTCACTTTATGTAATGGCTATGATTTTATTATTTTATGATTGTTTTTTATGTTTTTTTGCGCTGAGTATTGTAATATAATCATGCAATATAAATCAATGAAATGCACATTTCCTAAAATAATATCTTAATTTTTAATTTTTTTTTATGTATTCTACATGTTTGAACCTGAAGGGTTCATGGTCAGGAAGATGGACGTTTGTACAGTTTTGGTATGGTACATATTACATGCATCGGTGTCTGAAGTCAAGTAGGTAGAAAAGTGTGTCTGATTTTTTTGCATTTTTGCTTATTATTTCTTCAAACACACTCTTCTACCTACTAGACTACTGATGCATGTAAAATATATCATACCGTAACTCTGTATACCACTGTCTTCTTAACGATGAACCTTCAGTTTCAAAACATATAGAAGGTATCAGAAAAATTAAAATATTAATTTAAAAAATGTGCATGTTGTTGGTTTATATTGTATAAATATAAATATGATTGTTGTTTAGGTACTACGTCTATATAATTAAACATAGTTGTACAAGTCAAAAAAATAATAATAAGCATATTAATTCTTATAAATCACAGGATGAGCAGTATTTTTAATTAAATTGTCTATTTATAATACTACAACATGAAGAAAATGAGGTACAAATTAATTCAGAATATAGAAATATACTTCATATTACTTTAGTTCGTCTATGTTTTTGGTAAGATCCTGATCCAAACACGAGCAACACTGAGGGCTGATGTATGTTATAAACTGTGTATTTGGAACTAAAGTTGTATTGATTGCTAGAAGACAAATTTTGTTAGAAACATAAGTATAGTAAAGCTTGAAGAAAGAATACCAACAAGATGCAACAATATAGATGATTTATTGTCAAGTGCAGATATTGATTATTGACTAGTCTCGACATGTTTCGGGCATCTTTATGCCCATCATCAGGAGAAAAGACCACGTGTTACTGCATATGGAGTGTATTTGCTGTAACAAGAGAAGACGCGGATATTAGCCGTGTTGTCTTTTATGG
>Ga0123355_10011469_pt1 | contig 13667 bp, 8 predicted proteins | sample TergutEmb28metaG_3_FD_89872 | JGI IMG/M metagenome (GOLD analysis project Ga0123355, IMG submission 89872) | Embiratermes neotenicus P1 segment gut microbial communities from Petit-Saut dam, French Guiana - Emb289 P1 | ecosystem: Host-associated > Arthropoda: Insects > Digestive system > Gut ...
GCACAAAACTTTTGTTTTACAATAAGTTTATTTCATGCCTCTACATGTTTTGAGCACATGTGCTCATCATCAGGAGGTCAAAATTGCATTACACAGCCTCTGGTATCATCACACCTATAGGTGGCCATCTCGTGCACAGGTTGAGGACTCTCTCAACCTGTGCACGAGACAGCCACCTATAGGTGTGATGATACCAGAGACTGTGTAATGCACTTTTGACCTCCTGATGATAAAACAAAAATTTTGTGCATCAAGTTGGTTAATTACTGAGATAAATATACTGAGATGTACAGTCAGCAAAATGTAAAAAAAAAATTAGTTAAAAGTTTTTAAATTTACATTAAAATACACAATAATAACGCTCCTACATGTTTCGGTCTTTAATGACCATCATCAGGGAGCTTTATCTGTACCTAACTAAAGTTATGTTTATGTTAAAACACTCGGTAAAACTATGTCGTTATATATACTAGGTGATGTGGTAGCATGTCTTAGAGTGGCATGTGTATTGTGTGCAGTGCAGAATCTCATTCTGCGCTGAACACAACACACATGCCACTCTACGACATGCTACCAAATGTATAAAGACATAACATTAGTGGAACCGCAAAAAGATGATAAAGTTGATAAAGCACTGAGGCAAATATCAATTTAAAAGTATTTAGAAAAAGTGGTGGTTCCCATACTTTACACAATGGTGCCCATCAGCTTAGCAAACACTTCACTGAACACCTGGACCCTTTCTCAACTTCACGGATGTGGGCATGTATAAAATTTTAGTTTGTGTACTTGATTTTATATGCTCATTCTTCTGTTCAGAACTTCACATCACACTGCTTGAAAACCATCACTCTAGGTTGTTACTAGAACAGTACTTACTATACCAAGATTTCATTCCAAAAGCAAACGCATATTTAACAAAATCATGATATCATCGTGTCCATCAAGGACCGCAAAAGTGGATTAATGAAGGGTTGTACACTGAAAAACTTTTATCCACTTAATTTTAAATTGTTATTCCAACAAATTTTGATAATTAAAACATTCACTACACTAATATCAAGTGTAAGATTTAATCATAAATCTGAATGCCGTGGACACAGCAGTCCAGAAACACCCTGAAAAAGCTAACCTGTTGAATGCAACCTTGTACAGTTCAGCCAGTCTGGTTTCCAGGGTGGTTGTAGAAGGCTCTGTGACAGACGCACTGACCCTGAGCACAGTTAACAGCCAGAATCGTTGGTCTGGAGTAACAATACTGACGTTCTTGTCTGGTTCAGGGACTATTGATGTAGGTTGCACTGTTGGGGAGGGCATAATGAAAGTTGGTGTTGGCTCAAGAGAACCATAAGTCACACTGTGGTGTTGTTCCGGCCATGACACACCAATCTCAGAGGTACATACCCCTGCAGAACAGGGTAATGGAGTCTGGGAAGGGTATTCTTCTATAAGCGTCATTGTGTAAACAGAAGTTGGGTACACTGTAGTAAGAACCGTGGTAGTACGGACAATAGTTGTGGTTCGCCAAACAGAAACACCCCCTCCTGGATCTCCAGAGCCTCCATCCTGTTGACCATCTCCAGAACCTGACCACAGGAAGTCTTCAACCTGGTAGGAACGTCTTAGTGGCCAGTCATCCTCCACATAAATATCTGAAGACAAGACACTTAGAATCATTAGAAATACAGAACTCTGTTACACTGTTAGAAGAGCAGCAGCATAACCTGTCTTCATTCAGACTGCAGATTCTCACCACTTTTGTCTACCAGTGGACATGATACTTTGACACAATGATAAACCTAAAAGGAATGATTCACAGAATGCATGGAACCAAATAAAGGTCTTGAAAATGCCGCAAATTTCTGACAGCCTTCATAAATCAACCTAAATTCACAATACTTACATACATAAGGCAGACAGATCTGATTTACTGCTATTATCTGAATATACAGAACGTTCCTAAATTAGTTATATAAAACTAACACAGAAAATAGAAAAATTACAGCATTATGACATATATCACAAAATGCAGTAAATGGTTACATTTTATCTACAGATGTTCAATGTGGTTTCTTCATGTCATGTGGCACATGTCTCATGTGTAAGAAATTTCATCCCAGATTCTATGAATCATGTCCGCAACCATGCAACAGAACTTTGTCTTTAAAGTATCCCCATACTGAGGAGTCCAGGGGTGTTAAATAAGGCGATCGTGGTGGCCAAGCTATCGTTCCATCACGTTCAATCCAAGCACCCACCCTGCGATTGAGGTAGGAAGTACCCTCGCAATGAAAGTGCAGGGAGGGGGGTGCCCCATCTTGTTGAAAAATGAAATCTCTGTCAATATCTCGCTGTAGCTGAGGCATGACAGAGTTTTCAAGCATGTCCAGATAACAATGCGAGTTACAGTTGGTTCGGCGAAGGAGGACCATACACTTTCACACAACTTATAGCACACAAAACGTTTAGTTTTGGTGAGTCCCGCACATGTTCTACGATCTCATATGGATTCTCTGTACCCCATATTCTTACAACCTTACCACTCAGATGAAAAGTAACCTCATCATGAGACACACTTTTATTCGCGTAATCATCTTCGTTTTCCATTTTGTCCAACAATCCACCACAAAACTCACGTTGTTCTTCTTTGTCACCATCGCTCAAAGCTTTGCACCAACTGTAATCTGTATGGCTTGCAGCGCAATCATTTCTCCAAAATCTTCCACGCTGTTGTTGCGGGGACGTTCAACTCGAAACCGGCGCGCTGACGCACATTTTGTACCGTTTCATCCACAGATCATCTAGTACACAGATTACTCCTTATGATCTAGTAGTAGTATCATCTGCAACACAAGGTCGACCTTGGCCTGGCTCCCTGTGATATACAGACAGTTTCAACGAACCGATTGTACCACGCTAAAATAGTAATTCCCTGGGGTAAATGTTTGTGTTACTTGGTCCTGTATTGTCTCTTAACGGAAGTGGTCGATCACATGCCGCGCGCTCCGGAACGGTATACCACCGCAGGTTACACAGATCATTGATCAGATCATTCCCAGCCACAGATCATCTAAGCAGCTATGCACAAATGGAATGCCATCTGGCGGTATTAATGAAAACTTGAGAACTAGGCGCAACTTTTGAAACGTAGCTGATCAACTTATTTCTTCTAGTTCAGAAGTTATGAGAGCAGGGTTTTGTATAACTTATTTAAGAATGCCATGTATATCAATACTGCAACAGGAGAAGAGGTGCCTATGTAGGGTGGATGTAATATACGCCAGCATAATGCATCCCAAATCTAAATTTTAGACACACATGTCAGCACATCTGATTTTGGTTCTTTTGTCTTTGACATCCTGTTGTGTTGTAAATATTACAGAATAGTTATTAATTACCGTTAACAACTAATTTATTCTGTTATATCATGTTGTATTATATTAAAGACATTGTCTTTTATAACCAACAGTAACAATAAGAAATTTTCCCAACATTTGACGGACAGTAGTCATGCCATGGGTCCCATGGAAAACATAATAAAATACTACACATAATGAACGTGGGTCTACACTTAAACACAACTGAAACATACTACATCTACAAAGAGATGAAGAAAGGAGAACCCAATTTAATGACAAAAACACCGCCAAAAAAAACAGCATTTTTTATTTATTAGTATGATAAGACACCCCATAAATGATGTTACACTCCCTATTGCTACTACTCCACAGCTTACTGAAGCCAATGTCAGTCTCCTTCTGACAACCAGCATGCACACACTAATAAACCACCTCTTGAACAGGAAGTACACAAATAATATAAAAGTAATATAATATCATTAATATTATAATTATTTTCAAACAAATGCACTCAATCTAGTCAACCTACTCTTGCTAGCACCACAAATAAGATGTGATATATATATTGGCATCTTAAAATACATGACACGTTTCATGCCAGCCAAATGTAGTCATCAATGAATAAACTCAACATACTGGTGCACACCATGTCAAGAACACACCACATTTTATGAAGACAGCAAGCAACAAGCACAACCATATATCATATAGATTAATAGACCATATCCCTTAAATTACTGACAAAATTTTCCACTCAAAACCATGTTTTTAAAAATTTTATTACATGCATTTTGTAGCACCAAAGATTGTGATCTCAATCTAACATCTCATAAATGATATGAAAAGTAAAGCAATCCCTGTACAGGCCTTGGGGTTTTCAGGAGGCTGAAGCTCCCAGATTTCCAGACAATTGGCACATGAAGGTGGTAAGGTTGTTAGCACTATGTACTGGCTACATTTACTCCACAGGAAATGTTCCTGGTAGCTATTTCTGTTGGAGGCTGTGTCAACACCAGTGCCGCAATGTGACTGGAAGGATTAAGTCAATGAAAAACTCTAACGATGCCATTGGAAATCGAACCCGCAACCTTCTAGCTTTTAGGATATTGCCTCAACCAACTGTAACACAGCTTTTCCATACATATATGAAGATGCAAGTGTAATTTTAATTGTTATGGACTTTAATGGCCTGAGGATGACCACTAGTGGTTGAAACATGTAGCCACGCTTCTATATAACATACTAAAGTAGTTGTTTTGATAATAATTAATAACTATTCTGTACATCTTTTTTTAGAATAAATTCTAGAGAATAAATTATCCTTTAGTTTCCATGATATTCCTTAGTGCCACAATATGAATGCCACTATTAGAACCAGAATTAATTTCCATTCCATATGTGGGAACAACCACAAGGCAGCAACCGCTTTACCACACAGCACATCTCCTTCCTCTGTCCGCTCAATATACTGTTCCCTTCATTGCGCTTGCATCAGAGCAAGCGACGAGAGCCTGTAGCCCGCTCTAGCAAAGCTGCCTTTTGAGGTCCACACAGCACCCAGCTATCGATAGCCATTCACCGGACCACGCCAGCAACTTTGCCGGCTAAACAATGGCACAGCAGGAGGAACAGCCGGAGCACAGTGCATAAGAAGGCCTCTCAAACCGACAGCCAGCATCCGTGATTATGTTGACGAGAACTCCTGCCTGATCCTTGGACCGGACACCCCAACCACCAATTCTTACAACCCCTCCACTACTCCCGATGTTTTGGACATCGTGATAACGAAGTACCTTCCCTCGCCGGTGCATCTGACTTGAGCACGGACCACCTCCCGGTAATCATTGACACTGCGTGTCGCTCATCCTTTCAGCACCCACCGGATGGCCCTGTTTTCAGGCGCACTGACTGAGCCAACTTCCAGACACACCTGGAAGCCGAAATTCCGTTCAACCCGGAATTGCATAATGAGATGGCAACGACACATAAGTTGAGAACTTCTCCGGCGCATTTCTTAAGGTTCTAGAAGCTTTCACCCCCAAGAGTTGCCCGCGTGACGACCCATGGCCTCCTATACCGCCCGGCATTCAGGATGAAATACGCCTGAAGAACCGGCTGGGAAGACAGTGGCTCAGAGAGCCGAGGTCAACCACCTGCAGAAGTCGGAGACCCGCCGGCTCAACGAGTGGAGGAAAGATGAGTTGAGTGTGACACTCAAAACCCTCGATCCGGAAGACCAATCGCTGTGGAGGATGATTAAATGAGTGATAAGAGTTCCTACTCCGTCTCCCCCTCTGGTCACCCTGGGGGGAATCGCTGTCTCGGATTCTGAGAAAGCCGAAGCCCTAGAACACAGTCTGAAGACTCAGTTTCAGCCGGTGACCGTTCCTTCCGTCCCGGCAGTCACTGAGATGGTTGATGTGGCGCTGAGGTCTTAATTCCTGACCCATGCCAACGAACCCAAGTTTAGCAACCCTGACGAGTTTCAGGAAGCTAACAGGGGTCTTAAGGTCGGCAAGGCTCAGGGCCCAAACAGTATCCCGAACAGGGCCTTGAAGCATCTTCTCCAGCAAGCGTTATCCTTCCTCGCCCAGATTTTCAACGCAGTTCTCCGCACCTATAACTTTCCAACAGTGTGGAAGCGCGATCGGCTGACCTCCATCCTTAAACCGGGGAAGGATTTGGCATTGCCCTCATCCTAGCGGCCCATTAGTCTGTTGGACACGATTGGTGAATTATTTGAAAAGATCCTATTAGCTAGGATCTTACATGCAGTAAGCGAACGCGAACTGATGCGAGACGAGCAGTTTGGGTTTAGACCCAGGCATAGCACGTCCTTGCAGCTGGCCCGCCTCGTTGAAAGAATAACCAACTGACTGGAGTTAGTTGAGTGGGCGGGTGTCTCCGGTACCCACGCTATAGGAGGATGGGTGGGTCCCGGAGTCGGTCTGGACACTTTGTAGTAAAGAAAATCTCTTGCCCCAGCAGGTAGTCGAACCACTATTCGTAGATCATCCAGACCATAACCTAGTCACTGCACCCACTGAGCTACCCTGCATTCCGCAGAGTCTAAATACAAATAGACTTCTGTATGATTAAAATAACTAATGATTTAGCCGGTAATAAAGTGAAATTTGATAGCAGGAAAGTCACGAGGATGTGGATATGTGGTAAGAAACATCTTGCTGTAAAGCAAAATTACAAACACACAAACACATAGAACAAGGGCGCTGAGTGGCCTGGAAAGGACACAAGAATAACAAATACTCGTGTGCAATTATTCGTAAAAAAAATCTGCCTGATGTATTTGAAGTATACAAATGTTTGCGTGGTTATAATGTACAAAAATTACGAAAACTTGTTTGGCTAGGCCTAATAGGTGGCCTTGTCAAGATCTGAACTGAATGCCAACCAGCATACACGCCTACAGCGACACCGGTATTGATAACTGCTCGGTGACACTACACTACAGCAGAAAATTTTATGTTCATTGGACCGTGCAGCGCAATTCTGTGTCAATATGTGCCAAACAGGATGCAACTATACACAGTTTATTTTATTTGTAAACTGCTCTACATATTTCGGGTGGTTTCTCCACCCATCATCAGGAGCACAAATAACTGTATTTACAGTATCTGGTATTAGTCAACCGTTGTTGCTACCTGTCGTTATTGTGGACGAGTTGAAACTGCAGACTCAACTCCTCCACGACAGTAAAAGTTAGCAGCAACGGTTGACTAGTACTAAATGCTGTAAATACAGTTATTTGTGCTCCTGATGATGGGTCGAGAAACCACCCAAAATATGTAGAGCAGTTTACAAATAAAATAAACCGTGTATAGTTGCATCTTGTTGGACATTTATTGACATACTACCGCAAAACTCTGACTGCTACTGTCAAAGTGAAATATTAAAAATTGTGAGCGCAAATCTTCTGGCAGTGTCAGATCAGCGCACTGCATGAGATCACGTGATTATCCGTGACGTCAGGGCCGGGTAATTCGTACATACAAATAATGAATAGAATGACTTCCGGGAGATGGACTGTACGGGGCGGCTAGCCACACATCACACACATCACACGCAGGCCGGTCAGACGAACTCTTCCTCATATCATTTCATTTGTGTACTTCCTGTGACGCAGTTTAATATTCCATCCACGACGGATTTCCAAGTCGTAAGGAAACTATATAGACTCGTCCCTTGTCAAAATTCCATTTATCCATTCCACTCTTTCCCCATAAAGGCGCGTCCTATAAGAAATGCAAATGTAAAGAAATGTCGTCCTTGAAGCGAAACAAAGCTGGGAAAGCTACTGATTCTTCTACATTTCGAAAACCAGTCACATAATTTCCAAACACTCATACACAGCTTGTAGCTTGTAAACTAGCCTACTTCTCCCAAACGGCGTATTGTAAATAGGAGGAAAGTTATTCCTGGGCCCATATCTTTAAAAAAAAACTACTTTTGTATTCCATTTCAGTAATTAGGCCATAAGTACAAAACACATTGCTAATTAACTCTATTGTGTAGAGTCCTTCACGAAAAGATCATAATTCTTCAGTCGGTCAAGAAATTCCCAGCATTTTATAGAACCCGAAAGTTCGTTACCGCGTCCACAACAGCCCGCCACCTATCTATATCCTTTACCAGATATATCCAGCCCACGCCCTCTCAAGGGATTTTTAAAGATACACTTGAATATTATCCCCCCCCCCACAGTGAGTCATAGGTCTTAAAAGTGGCCTATTTCCCTCAAGTACCTCCACTGAAAAGGTCGTATGCATCTCTTCCCCAGTAGATGCCAAATACCCCACCCATCTCAGTTTCTTGATTTGATTACTTACTTACTCCACGGAGCAGAGTCCTTCTTCAGAAGGTTCTCAGTTAGTCAAGAAATTCCCCGCGTTGCATGGAACCCGAAGGTTTAGTACTGTATCCACAAGCGTCCGCCACCTGTCCCTATCCCAAGCCAGCTCGATCCAGTCCATAACCCCACTTTCCACTTACTGAAGATCAATCTTAATATTATCCTCCCATCTATGCCTGGGTCTTCCAAGAGGCTTCTTTTCCTTAGGTTTCCCCACCAAAACCCTGTATACACCTCTCCTCTCCTCATACGTGCAACATGAACCGTCTAACTCAATCTTCTCGATTTTATCACCCGTACAATATTGGGTGAGGAGTACAGATCATTAAGTTCCCCAGTATGTTGTTTTCTCCACTCCCCTGTTACCTCGTCCCTCTTAGGTCCACATTTTCTCCTCAGCACCCTATTCTCAGCCAACAACAGCCTACGTTCCTCCCTTAATGTGAGAAACTAAGTTTCACATCCACACAAAATAACAGACAAAATTAAAGTTCTGTATATCTTAATTTTTAAATTCTTGGATAGCAAACTGGAAGACAAACGATTCTGCACCAAATGGTAGCAAGCATTCCCTGACTTCAATCTGCTCTTAATTGCTTCCTGAATAGAACTTTGATTTGTTAAGGTTTTACCCAAATACTGGAACTGCTCCGCCCTTTGAAAGGAACTATTATCAATCTTTATACTGCGACTTCATTCTTGATATGAATACCCGACAATATTTGATGAGGAGTAAAAATCACAAAGCTCTTCATTGTGTAATTTCTTCTACTCCCCTGTTATCTCAACCCTCTTAGATCCAAATGTCTTCCTTAGCACCCTGCTCTGGAACACCCTCGTCCCACGTTCTTCCCACAGTGTGAAATACAAACTTTCACATCCACATTAAACTACAAACAAAATTATATTCCGCTGTTTGGTTCAATTACACTAAAAGAAAACAAAAGTTCTTCATTACGCATTTTTCTCCGCCCTCCTGTTACTTCATCCCCCTTGGGGATGAAGTAACAGGAGTAACCCTGACAACATTTCTCACACTCATACTAAACAAAAGCCAAAAATTTAGTTGGGTGCATATACTATATTACTCAGGCGTTCAGATGAGGGAAGGCAGGGTATTGGCCTAATAATTAGTAACCATTAAGCGAACGTAATCTGAAATTCATTTCGGGCATCAGCAGGGCTTATAAAAACGTTTCACTCCCCCCCAGTTGCGCTGCGGGGGGGTGGGGGTGGGTGGGAGAAAAGCAGCTCATTCTGTGCGTGGCAGTGACAGTGGCTCCGAGGCTCCACAGTGCACGTTTAAGTTGTCGATCGAACTCACGAATAATGATTCTACAACGCACCGCCGTACCGGCCCGCGACTGGGACACGCAACAGAACTACAGCCGTTTGCCTTAGAGACGAACCGAATTTTTCTCTTCTTACGCTTACACAACGTTGTAGATAAATATTAGCCATCTGGGATATGCCCTAACGCCGCGTTGACTGGTCTTAATTACGGCCTTAAAAGTCGATGCAACTGACCGCTTAATTACGGAAATGAAATGCAATCGTTCTGTCGTAACAACCTGGTCTTATCAACGCAAAGGATCACAACGGTATGCGGGTGAAAGTTGGGGTCATGGGATGGAAGCCTACTTTTTCTTGTGTAGGAGTGAATCCTTGACAATGGGCCAGACTATGATTTAAGAAACCCTCCTGCACATATGGAAGGTAAGATAAAGGAACCGCGCTGCAGTCCTATATGAGCTCTGCCATTCTTGTTCAAATAACTTCGGTCTTACACAGAGGTGACTCGTTAATATCATGCCTCAGCCACTTTATATGAGGTCTTTGTACCTACTGCATAGGATGCTGGCTGGGTCCCGCTGACAGTTTGAACAACATTTCCAAAAGAAAGGCCTTCAACTTAGCCTTGTCGCTATTATGATTTGGTTAAGCTAGCATTTTAAATTAATATAACTTCTACACTGGCAATTAAACAGGTAGAAGGGAGAAATAAATAAATAAATAAATAAATAAGACAAATATGAATGAAGCCTAATATGTATTTGACGTCAATTTGTTTTCGAACGCCGTTAGCTCTGAATAAATTTGCGTTTTTGAAACCGTGCGATTATGAACAAACGTTCCTGGAATTTTATCGTAGGCATTATTAGGAAATCTTAACCCGAAAAACTAATAGGCGTATTCAATACAATATTTACAGAACAAAATAAATACATTTGAAAGATAAGGGCACTCATATTGGTAAGTTTACTTGTTTTTTATTAGAAGGGAATGTAACACTTGATTGCATTCTCAGAGGTGGAACAGAAACAGCAGATATGCTTTGAAAAAGCTGAGTGCGAGAGAGGAATATCCAAGTTCGCCTTGGCTTGTGAGGATGTCTTGTAAAGCGAATCGAATATCAAGTTCATAGAGGGTACTTGTTTTGGCGTTGTTGACGAATCAGACATTATTAACGAGTATGTAATCTGTTATTCTTAGCTATACTATATAGCTATTTAATGTGATCCTTATGTTCCGTCGTCTGCAGTAAGGCCAACATTTTGATACAGAGCCGCCAATAGGCTAGCCCATGAAACCACCTAGGAAACATTTTTCAACACTTATTAGTATAAACTATATATAGTAAGGTTGCCATCGTTCAATCGGCGCAGCAGACGGACCACCGCGACCTTTCATATACTAACGTCTTCTATTGTTATCCGACTAATACAACGCCATAAATTTTCCATCATTCATTGATTTCTCACATAAGCGACATGTTTCGGCCATCATCAGGCGATATCACAACAATATAAAGGGCAAAATTGAGGAAGAGGACTGTCCTTTGGAGAAAGTCGCATATTATACTACAGTGTTATTCAAACTTGAAAAAATGATATTTATACCAAGCAATAATAAAATATTAAAACGTCACTGTATCAATAAGGAAAATGTGTAAATAAAAATAACAGTATGAGTAATCGGATATTCCTACTTAACTGTGTACAGACATACACGTTTAGTGAATCTGTAAAATAATTATCACGTATTAGTTTACAATAACGATTTAATTTACTGGATATGTGCAAACTAAATATTAAAGACTCAGACTACTACTTGACAAACCCGATTCCAAACATGTAGTTTAATTAAAAGTTCCTTCTTGAATGGAGGCATCACGATGTGGTTGGATACATATTATAATATTAATAGTGTACGTCAGCACAACTGTTTTTATTACACAAGGTAATTACATAGGCTACATGTTTCGACTATTGAACAGTCATCTTCAGGCCTATTCGTTACAGGTTAAGTCACAGGATGCTGTGCACACATTGGGATCCCAGTGTGTTTACATCAGTGAAGTACTTAAGCCAGATCATTTGTCTAGGAATGTAAAAGTGCGAAATGTGTTACTAAGTGGTTAAAATACAATTAAAATTCTTTTAAAAAATAGTGTATTGGCGTTTACCAGTTAAAAACAGGTCCCGTTACCATCTAATTCTTCCTTGGGTTGTGAGGTTATGTTTGCTAGTGAAGCCGGAGTGTATCCATTGTTGTAGCTGCCCCGCGGGAATGCGGGGCAGCTACAACAATTGATACCTTGACGAGGAAGCTCATTCTTCCCATACAAACATACCTAAGTAAACAGACAGCGAGCCGCACCAGTTCGTTCCTTCCCGAATTCTACAAGATATAGTCATCGTGTGAGATAATACAACACGCGCATTCCCGCGGAGCAGCTACAACAATGGATACACTCCGGCTTCGCTAGCAAACATAACCTCACAACCCAAGGAAGAATTAGATTGTAACGGGACCTGTTTTTAACTGGTAAACGCCAATACACTATTTTTTAAAAGAATTTTAAATGTATTTTAACCACTTAGTAACACATTTCGTACGTTTACTTTCCTAGACAAATGTTCTGGCTTAAGTATTTCACTGATGTAAACACACTGGGATCCCAATGTGTACACAGCATCCTGTGACTTAACCTGTAAAGAACAGGCCTGAAGATGACTGTTCAATAGTCGAAACATGTAGCCTATGTAATTAACTTGTGTAATAAAACAGTTGTGTTGACGTAAACTATTTATATCATAAAAAGTTCCTTCCTTCAGTATGGTCTGTTTTGTTTCCTTTTTACCACCCTATGGCGTCAAAAGGTGGAGTGGTAATGACTTCCTAATTTCCGCCGTGTGTTATATCTAAACTGTTCATAGCGCATGCGCGTTCAGGATTGCTGGAGCAGCAACTAGTCACGTGTCATTTTGTTCAGTTCTTTTACTTTGATACGTGAAAATATCACTGAGAAAAATGACTACAAAATTTTTCGACCTTTGTGTTCTTATTTTGGGCTTATGACTCTAGGTGTATTTTATCATCACAGAACGTAAGAAATTTTCTTTTTCTGTATACGACCTAACGGTGTGTTCTGTACTGTATAGTTTACTACGCCGATTTCCTTAGTTTTTAATTTTCGTGGAACTTCAGATTTTATAAAATAAAAAAAGAGACGTTGCTCTCGCTAAACCCATCACAGCGCTCCGCGAATCGACCGGTGGACCATTCATGAAACCATGCATTCCGATACAGATGGTCAGTATTTTATAAGCTCTTCCGGCTGTTGTTTAAATATTAATTATACTACACTTGTGTTTATTCATTATTCTATAATCGTGTGCAACTAGAACGGAGCTGCACGTGAAAGTCTTGTACTCATGCACGGTTATGAAGAAATTAATTTCCAGCGTCTATTATAAGATGACAAAAGTTTCAAAGTGCGGAAGGTGCGAGCCTGATTATATAGAGAGGGATCTTGAAAGCGTTCTAAATGGCGATGTTGGTTTAAATGCAGCGTCACTTGTATGTTCTTCGAAAACTACCTGAAGAGAAACTTAGATGGGAAAAATTATTTTGTAGGACAAAACATTCAAGTTATCGCCGAAGCGCAATTGGTTAATAATTTTTTTTTTTTTTTTTTTTTTTTCCGGTTGGAGCAATGCAAGTCTTGTACAAAACCACTGAATGGCGCTTCCTGGCATGTAATGTTGCCGAATTAAATTATTTTCCTCCAGACGCAACAAAGGTGGATATCGATGGAAGACAATGGTACTATGGGTTCACAAGACGGCACTCACAACTAAGTTTTAAGCTGCCACATGTTAAACTAAGTCCAGCGCAGCCATTTACAATAAGGGCAGCGGAAGTGAACTATTCACTTTGCTTGGTGGAATTGTTGAACGTATATTAATGCTATTAGAATCTATATGTGTAACGTAGCTGAAACTGTCTTAACAACGATTTTTTCTTGGGGGAGGGGGGGGGGGGCGGGAAATTGGTAATGGGGTAAAAGATTTTGAAGTGCGAAGAACGGGAACAAAAAAACGCACCTACCCGAAGTGCCAGAGCTACTGGCTTTTATCCCCCCATTGGTTGTA
>Ga0123355_10011470_pt1 | contig 13666 bp, 5 predicted proteins | sample TergutEmb28metaG_3_FD_89872 | JGI IMG/M metagenome (GOLD analysis project Ga0123355, IMG submission 89872) | Embiratermes neotenicus P1 segment gut microbial communities from Petit-Saut dam, French Guiana - Emb289 P1 | ecosystem: Host-associated > Arthropoda: Insects > Digestive system > Gut ...
GCCGTCAAGCAAATTAAATGTTTCTTCAGGGTCGGAAGAAGAAGATGGATGGAGGAAAGGAAGTGAGGATGAAGCTGATGCTGAATGTCTATACTGTGCGAGTTTGTTCACTGCAGACCACAATGGTGAAGGTTGGGGTGGATGCCAAAAATGTCTAAAGTGGGCACACACTGTGCGGACTATCGGAACAGGACCTTTGTGTGTGCCAGGTGTCAGAAATAATTGACATTGTTTTATTGTGGCCGCCAAACTTTATGAAGAACTTCATTTTGTAATACTAATAAATGAAACTTCCTGTTTCTGGCCTCCCTACATTGTTTTCTTGCTCTAAGTGTGAGAAATAGACAGTACGCCATAATAGGAGCCACCCCGTTTTAGGTGTCGGTTTATGCTTCGTAAAATTGAAGTTATCTCTGTAATAAATTTTCATGAACAAATAATCATTGTGCTTATTGAAGGATTGGGCTTCAAAACGTATTAAATGTTGCTAGCTTATTTTAAACTGCATCACCGGTGTGACCAAAAACAAACACTACCCCCATATTAGGCGGCTTTGCCTTGCGTTACAGTACATTGTCTTTTTTATGTTTTTATTTTACTTTCTGCGAGACTTGAGGTTATCACAGCGGTGTAGGTGAAGTTCTGGTCTCCTTGGATGTGCGGCTGTCTTTGGGCAGTCGTCTTTCAAGGACACGTCCTCACATCCCAGAATATCCTAGTTTACATACTTCCTGTCACGATGAGTCATTTGCCATGAACTTAATTTATTGCAGTACTAGAGTATTGTTGGAACTGACCTGATTGACTGAAGAATTGGAGTTAGATAATTGGCTGGGGCTAGAGATATTTCTCTTATTCACAGCAGCCAGAATGGATCTTGGGCCCGCACAGAATGGGTATCGAGGAATTTTTCCACCGAAGTTAAACGACCAGGACGTGAGCCTGACCATTCGCTCTCATCTGGTGTCGAGGTTAAGAATGCATGGAACTATCTGTCCACTCACCCAGCTGCTTAATTAGGCACAAGAACTTCTTTCTTGGCACTTCGTTAGGATATTGTTGCTAAGCTTTTTATTGGGTTTATAGGCTAGACCCATCATGCAGCACAGTGCGGGCATTTTGATTTCCGTTTCATCCATTTCAACGTTCGTGCTTAATATTGTAAGCGTTTTCAAATTAAATTTGCGAAGCTTCATGAAATGTGAATTTTATTTTATGTGTCATACTTCTTTTATAGAGACTTCTTTTTGAGGACGTCTGCAATTTATATTTGAGTTTCTTTTACCTGAAGATGGAAGCAGAGCCGGCTTCCGAAATGTAGTACTTCATTAAATAAATAGACGATGGAAAAATTCCAAAGAAAGAATATTACTTCAAATAAGGTATTCTAAGATGTTACGCAACGTATATTGGTAGTTGTTTACCGACGTAATGAACAACTTATTGGTCCCAAATTCAAAGGTCAATCAGTCCAAAGAGAATTATTACTCAAGTGAGTCATGTACCGTCGTCAGATTCCTGTGGGTTTGAATGTAAAATTGCAGTTACACTTGTAGCTCAAAATTAAGTTACCGGCTTGTTTCAGAAGCGACTAACATAACCACTTGTATACCTACATAACAATATATAGCAGAACACATCGTTAACGTCTACTACATTTTTTAAATATTTTAATATTATTAACAAACTAAATACAAGGAAAACAATAATATCGTGGTGCAAAGTGATTTAGCTTTCAGCAATTGGTTTGTGGGCTTCTGTGGGCTGGTGGTTTAATATATGAAAACAACGAATAGCAATCAAACACACACACACACACACACATGCACACACACGCACACGCACGCACACACGCACACGCGCGCGCACATGCACACACACACAAACACGCGCACACACGCGCGCACACACACACGCACGCGCACACGCGCACACACACAAACACACGCGCGCGCGCACACATGCACATATGCACGCACGCACACGCACATACACGCGAACACACACACGCACGCACACGCACAACACGCGCTCGCACGCGCACACACACACAAACGCGCGCACGCACACACACACACACACTATACGTCGTTTTATTATTATTTCTCTACAAAATGCTTCGGTCGTTCATTCGGCAATCGTCAGGTAGAGAATACAAGTACATAACGGAAAAGTGTGCTATAGAAGAGGAAATCAATGTTTTGGTCATACAGGTAAGCTAACCCAAAATTGTACCGAACACACATTGTAATACTGTAACTCCACACGAGCACATGCACATTCGTATTCACCCCTGTTGGAGTTTTGATTTGTTCGTCTGTTTATTGAAAATCGGAAATAACCAGCAGAATACAGTTGAAAAGCTTCCATGTTTCTCGTGACTGTGAGCATAGATATTGTATTCTTATGAAACAGTGACGCCTTGTATTTGGTAGATAGTTACGAAGTTTCGGAGGAACCTGCTGCTCGGAAACTTATATAATTATCTACAAAATTACTCGGTGTCATATCTCAGAAGATCGTAATCGCAGTACGGTTGAGTCGACTTTAATTAAAACTGTTTTGTTTTGACAGTCGATGTCTCTCATAGTTAAGGAAAATGCATTCCAAATACAAAATGGCTTTCTTATAGAGGGACCTGTACATAAATCCTAACCGTGCTTTAGCAGAAAGTTTCCCGGTGCTCGCATTAGGATCGTACCATCTGTTGGATTTGAGCAATATTTTTCCTCTGGTTGTAAATTTGACATCCCTGATTTAGAGAGATGAAGAATGTGTTGCACCCTCTTATGTGTTTCCACCCTTAGCCGGCACGGAACCTAGTGACAAACTTCCAAGTGCGTGGGTTTGTCCCTCCCTCGTATTCACCCAGTAGGAGGCACACTGAATAAGGAACTGATCAAGCCATAATTTCCCTCTTGAAGCTGTACGCAAAGGAGACACACAAAGAGGTCCGTGAATTGGTACAGTAGGTTGAAAAGAATGTTTATAAAACTCCTATGCTTATTCATGATTAACTTTACGGTGTAGATTCTTCCTTGAAAAGTTGATGGCTACTTTCTCGAACAAAAGTTCTCTGCTTTTATGATTCCAGAAGCTTCATTACCGTGTTCATGAAAGCGTATCTTTTAACCCTAACCTGATCCAGATGAATCCCGTCCACAGGCTCACACCATGTTTCTCTTCTAAGATGCATTCTACAGTTGGTAGGACTGCTTATAATAATACAGTCACCTTACAAACCACCTATTCAAATTGAGGCTAGGGGGTCTAAATTAAAGACTTGAGAAAGGTACCATAAAAAATTAAAAAGCTTTACACATCTGCGGTTGCTAAGTAATGTACCGCAAAATTTAGTCACCAAGGACTCCATTTCGTTTTATCATAGAGCCCCACTGAACAGTTCCCACGCTCCATTCGTTTCATGTCAGTAGTGATTACCAGGAGGCCCCACTGAGCAAGGTACTGCACGTTATTCGTCTAATTTCGCCAAGTGGTTATCGGAAGGCCACACTGAGAGAGGTATCGCACTCCATTCATTTCAAGTCGGTAATTATCAGTAGGCCTCACTGAGCAACGTACTGCACCTCATTAATTTCATGTCAGTAAGTGATTATCAGAAAGCCCCACTAAGGAAGGTACTCCGCCCAATTCAAAGAGGAGGACTGCCCGAGGGATCATTTTAGATGGGACATGCACAACAGACAGTCGGATGGTCGCGGTGAAATTGTCGATTTGTGACTACCTCTCAAATTTATGAGATACAACTTTAACTTTTCTTCTAATCTACGATTATATGTCCCATGTCCGACTCCCCAAATAAGTGATAGATATATAGACAGTTCTTGTTCACGTGCTGCGTCTTGCCGTATAGATTCAGTCACATGCGACAACCACTTTAATCTCTACGGTTATTCTTTCCTTGACGTTTTACAGCTCAAAGTGTGTGTACATTTGTCGTTTTGCTATGCTGCATATCTCACCCTTACTTTCCTTTTCAGTTAAGTACCGTAGTAATGTTAAATGATGGTACTCTTCATGCAGTTTTTACCACTCTTATGTTAACTTTCTTTAATTCCAGATATTTTTTCAGCGCGTAAAATATTGAAGCTAACGGACCGGTATATGTTTCATTTTTACAAACAATTTTGAGGCGTGCCACTTGATGTGAACAAGGGAAGAAGAAGCCAGGGCCTTTTGTTTTAGGTGATTTCCAGAGTCGAAAACACTTTGTGCCCGGCAGCTATTCCGTCATACCAATTACAACTCTGATCGTGGCATGATATTAAGTAGGTGGTGTCATATAATTCTCAAGTTGACATAGTTTATTGTGAAAAGACGCACGAGTTTTCCTGCATATTTTAGACAGTATTTTGTAATGGAATTGCATGAATGACGGAGCTTCACAACCGCAATTCATTTTTTTCGGCGGACTAATACCCCTGTTAAGACAGGATTGCTGCTTTTAAATTGTTTCCGTTTCATTTTTCATAAATCACGCTAGTATTCAGCTATATGGTACAAGATAATGACCTAAAGGCGAACTTTAATTTAACAGGATATTTCAATGAGTATTATTTTCCTTAACGAGAAAGCGGAAATTGCTGTTTTTGCGAATTGTCACTACATGTGAGCCTATAGATAGCACTCCCTGTTAAGTATTGATTTATGGACAGAGAACCCAAATAAATTATTGAAACTACGATTTTCAAGAAAGGAATTAAATTATATAACACTATGCTGCAGTGGAAGTTTTTTGAATTTCAAATTGACATAAACTTATTCCATCACATTCAGTATTTAATAGGCGATATGTATTTTGTTGTTCCGGGGTTATTGGTAATTTTTTAAAATAAAGGGATAAAGCAAACCAAAGTCAACCCTATAAAAGGCTATGAAAGCCAAGCGGGGGAGTAGATGTATAGCTCAACACTTTCTTTAACTTCGGCGCAGGATGGGAATAGTTGGTCTACGCAAAACCCCGGCAGCTTTACCCCCGTAAAGAGACCCTGTACCCATTGTACGGGAGGCTACGTGTTGCCCCGGGACTTGTCTTGACGGTTGTGGAATATCGCACGCACAGCGGGATTCGATTTCCGGACCATTCAACCCCTAGCGAGTCACTATACCGCCTACGTTATCCCAGACCGCACTAAAAGTGGGAAAACAGTTATGCTTAATAACGATTAGATCCATGAAACTTCATGCCTCGCGTTAATTATTCTTGACTGATCTTAAATAGGGTGCCGAATTTGAAGCCTATTCTGTCGTCCTCAGTTTCTTACCGAACATTCGTCTGTGTAAGAGCAACACTGAATTAGTTTATATTGCCCTGTTGTTTTCTGTTGAATTTTTCAAGTTAGGGTGCTTTATTTCGGTACAGTAGATTGAATTTTATTGAAATGGAAAACACGTTAAAGTTTGTTTCGTGCCTGCTTTATATAAAACAGGTTGAGTTCAGCAGTTACTATATTTCAGACACAGTACCATTTGTGTATTTCATCTCGCAAGTAGGTAGTGAACAATGGTACAACAGAATGAAACAGATGGGGAAATTTCGACATTTACGAATTGCCATCTTGTCACAGCAGTACTGGCTGTGACAGATTCCGGATAGACGTCGGACGTTACATTCCTGGCAGAGGAAGGGATTATTTCTTCACAAGCACTCCGTTACCAACCTTGTGGACTTTGGCTTTCTTGGTAGTGGTTATTTCTATAGGTGGTTAATTTCCCTGGGGGAAAACGGTCGTGGCGTAAAGCAAAATACTTTCCTTCATCGAGTATTGAGTATAAGAACGCTGGTAGCCTAGCTCATTTTTCTTATATATATTGTCATTCAATAATAAAAAAGCACATGATCACATTTAATCCTGAGAGATCTGAGGTTCATACTGAGGTGACTGAGAGGATTTCTGTCTTCTGGAATGTGATATCGTGTAGCCTGTTAGAAATTTACCATATATTTCACAGGTTTTTGGACTTCCAGTGATGTCCTAAAGTCTGTTTAGGATGCAGCGACATGACCGTCATTCAGGCCAAGGCCACAGCAACTTTCTTTCAGTTCCGTACGTATTGATAATCTTTCCACGTTTTTTTCGACATAATGGGACCTCTAACTACATATTAAACATTAAGTGCAAGAATTCCGAGATAGGCGTCACAGGCTTGATTGATTATGCAGTTAATTAATGACACTATGTCAGCTGCACGTGTTAAGCCTTCATTACAGGATCGGATGAAATAAAAGATAAGTAGGATAGAATAAACCACTGAAAAGAGAAACTCATGGCTTATTGAAGGTAGGCAGCTCGCTAATTTAGGCCTAAATCAGTTAAAAAATTGAAAAATCCTGAGTTGGTGTTGGTTAGATTACTGCAAAGTTCTTAAAGGAGAAAGCGTCCTAAAATAAACACGCGGTTGACGGACTAGTTAATGCAGGCTTAGTTGAAGATATTCACGGGCCTCGGCCAGCACGGGCGAGGCAGAAGGGAGTGCCAGAACCACAAGGTGCTAATAGTTCTTCGGTTTCAACTGATGTAAGTGCAGTAGATTAAGCTCGAGGATATGGCATGGTTTCTGCCTTCAGCAGCGTCCCCATAAGACGATATCACTGTATCTGACAGTTCGTCTTTCAAGACTGCCTTAGGGACCAGGCTGCTCTGCGAACTGGATCTTCTGTCGGCGTCTGGTTCGAAGTAAAAAGTAATCGTGGGATTATTTATACTCAGAAAATGGATGCAGAAAGCTCTTTCAGAACTTCAGTAACTACTTACCAATCAACATGTCGTCATATCCAAGATGACTTGATTCATTGTCGTTTTCGCTGTCAGAAACCAATCCCTGAATAAAATTTGAGCTAGTACACGGGCCGTTGAATTTTGAACTTCAAAATTCTTCGCTTTCCACCTACAACCACGATTCGCACAGATAAGCTCTCGATGCCTGCTCGTAAGTTACATTTCTTACTGAGTAAGCATGCCATGAACCATAAAAAATCTTTGAAAATTATCCTGAGAGAACCGGTTTGAACGACGCTGCTCTCAAGAAACAAAGAAGATTATCGTCTTCTGGGACATGCTGCGTGAATTTAAGTTATAAATGTCGGAGGACGGTACTGCCTCCACCACCGCGGAAGAAGATCGAGATGCGACGACGTGTAATTTGTTAGATGGGTACTGAGGTTGAGAGGAAGAGTTTTCCTCCGACTTTAAGGTAAAAAGCCTTCTACGCTGAAGACAGAGGTAAAACCTTCTTCCAAATTATCGGTGCTTTTATATCAGACTACACGGTGTAACATTCTAGACAACGGTATTTTTCCTAGACAGGGCCGTGATCAAATCTATATGCCTAAAAATAAATTATCATTATAGGTCGAAGTTTCAATGAGGAGTTCTGTTATCGACCAAAGCACAGGCAGGCCTACGTCTCGACTGCTTTATAGCGCATTGTTCTGGGCCATCACTGCCAGATTTCGGACTTATCCGTAACTATGAGGAGGCTTGCTGCAGGGACACATAGTGGCGAGTAAATTCCAAATCTTGGGCTTTTATTGGTCGATGAGGAAGCTGAATGTGTCCGGTTCAGGAATTGTATGAACCCCCTGTGGATATCTCCCTTGCAGCTCTGTGCATGATGAGAGACAAAGAGGTACTATGAAGATGGCAGGTCGTATCAAGCCTTGGCCAGAGATGGGGCCGCTTTTATTCATCAAGACCTGTGATGTCACCACGAATCACTGCTTCTACTTTTAATTAGCGGTGGCGCCCAACAGTGCGGTAAGAGGTCTGATACTTATCACACATTGAGGGTTTCAGATGTCTCCCATTCTCGCCTCTTGTTCAGGACTTGTAATTCATTATGACGACGGAACAAGCCGCCATATATCTTTTCGACAGCACAATGATATGGCTTGGTATGTATTTCATAAGAATCCAAGGAACTGTGGTTCTACAAACTTCTCAGTATTATTATCATGTAGCCACCGAATATTTGTTCTGATACCAGTATAATGCATTGCCCTACTCGGCGGGCCTGTTTCACAAGGCGACAAGTCCTGTCATGACTAGTTGGAATGCCTTTAGTGACTGGCGTCTGTTGCAAGGAACAAGTGACAAGCGACAAGCGACTGCTAAACTGCCACAAAGTGACGGGCAAATCTGAGCCATGTGACAAGTGTTTGTTTCACACAGACATTTTCCTGTCATAGTCACTTCTAACTGTATATCTTTTTTGACCGAGATAGCGAATGAAGTCAGACTAGTTACATTTAGCTGTCTGTGGTACAGTAGGGTAATAAGGACACTGTGTTCAGATTAGAGTTAAATCAGTATGCGGTCCAGTGATCCGGACGGCGACAGTGAATTTGTGGCAATTCGGAGATAAAGAATTTACAAAAGCCAGTTGAATTATACTGCGATGGAGGGCAGTTACGTGTACAACGAGAGGTTCCGTGTAACGTAAATGTAGTAGCCACCCTCTCAACCCAGGAATATTAACGCAAATCCTAGGCCAAAATCATTCTGCCTGAAGTACAAAATCGGCCAAATTACAATAGATTTTAAAGAGTATCGGCCATAACTTTAGTGAAGATGAACAATAATAGTCGAGATAGGCACCTTATTTTGACCATGGCAATTGTGATGGACTTCACCTAATGCATAATTTCAAGCACAAAAATGTTACTTCGACTAGCATAAGTTCGCCTAGCAAGACGGTTCCTGACGTGTCGTCTGCGATTTTTTTTAAATGTAGAACTACAAGGCGGTACTTGTACTTACCACTCATTCGCGTTTCTAACGGAGTTCGTTATATGAGTCCCTAACGATTGTACCTCTTCCGGTTCATTGAACATTCGTGAGCAAAACATATTACGGTGCAAATATTTCTCGGCCTGGAATATTTCCTGGTAGCTGGTTTGTCAGTACATTTTCGGAAATTAATTTTTTCTACGTGTTTCCAATAGTGGTAATTGCACCATTATATTTATGTCACGTAAATTTGTTTTTAAAATACCAATCTTTCTACGAAGTGTGTCCTTTAAAGAAATTTCTAACGTTGCAATGACAACTGATCCCTTGAAATCGAGGATGCAGTCAATTTCCAAACGACGTATGTGTCAAATATACCTCGGACTCTAAAGGAGGGCCTAACATGCTCGTAATGTAAGTTATTTGCCCGTGTCAGTGTATTATTCAGGCTTACCACAACAACTCCCCGTGCTGCTACATATTTCCCCTCCGTACACGGTGGCCATGACCAAATGATTTGACTGCACAAGACCTAATGAAAAACGAACTTTGGATGAGAGTGGGCGTGTAACTCTACTGGGTTTATTTATCCAGCAGTCGGTTGCCCGTTTTTTCGATCAGCCATGATATGACACCCGTAGTACTTCGAACTGTGGTCAGAGGTCGGACAACTTGCACGGAACAGAAATTCATATGTTCTCGTTGGTCACTTGGTCATTGCAATGGTAGTCAGCAAGTACACAGAACCCCTGACTTACGTCGTGCTGTAAGAGAACCTGTGTTTGTTTCTGCATGTCTTTTTTAAGCCCAATGACTTTTTTTCAATCTGTATAGGTTAGTCCTTGTCACAACTTGCGTGCGAACTGCCTTCTAAAATAAGTCATTGAAGGCAAGATAGAAGGAAGGATAAACATGACAGGAAGACGAGAAAGAAGACGTAAGTAGCTACTAGATGACCTTAAGGAAACGAGAGGTTACTGGGAAATGAAACAGGAAACACAAGATCGTGCGCTGTGGAAAACTCGCCTTGGGAGACTCTATGAACATGTAAGACAGAATGCGGAATGAATAATGTGGTTAGTCCAACATGTCTTCTTGTGGGAGGATGACTTCAGTCAAGATGGAAGTCCTGAGTTCGGAGACCAGCTAATGGTCCAATTATAAATGCTAACCATTATATCTGTTCAATTATTGTTTCTTTGAACTTCGCACTGGTTTAAATTTCCCACCAGGTTTTATACACAATAGGAGTAGGCCTATATGCGCCCAGCTGGTCTAGGAATCCATCAAGTTTTTTTTTTAGAGCTGTGCAGGAATGCATTTATGAGGGGCTACCTTAGAGGGTGAAGATCTTAATGTTTTTGACGCTGCTTGTATTACTCAGATATGGGAGAAACGACATCTCATTATGCTTTCCAGTCCAAGGCAATTCAATATTTGATTATGAAGCCTTATTACAGTATTTAAACGAATGTATAAAAGATAAGTAAAGATGCCATTTCATTGAACCTAAAAGACGAGTCTGACAGAGTTCTGATATTTCAGGTTTCATATCTGTTTTATTAGGGAATTAAGCAGTCAATATCTGGCCTGTCCATCTTGTTCAGTTTTGTGGATTTTAGTCCTCAATTGTAATCTAGACCTGTTGTTGCTTTATTTGTTGACTGCATACATTCGTCCAATCATGACGTTTCTTTCACCCCTTTCTCGCTCATGCTAACTACATCCCGTAACTTGAGGTTGGAAACTTGTTAGCTCTTGTGTTCTGTGGTGAGAATATACCAAAGCTAAGTAGGTTATTTGCGTGCAGTTCAAGATTCTTAAGATGACGGTTATGAAGACTCCTTACCACTGATAGCTGACTTTGCTTTATCCCGAAACTCGAGGCAGTAGGTTCCATCGAAACATTAGTACCTAACTACTGAGTTACACTAAGTTACATCCCAATAGACTGCAATCTACATAAATGATTTTTGTTTGTAGATTTACGAAATTATGCGTGGTATAAACGTGAATGTTTGCGTGTCTGTTGGGCTGACATGAGCTGTTAAGGCCTAACAGTGTGTGTATTTGTGTGAGTGTGAATGACAGTGCTCCGCAAACGACTAGTTCATGAAGCTACGTTTTGGGGAGGAGGATGTTCCAACTCATTCAGAGGGTTTGCATCCAAGTACGATTGATCCCTAGGCCATGAGTTGTCCTAAACACAATATTGAACATTCGGGTTCCATAAAATGCGTGATATTACTTTAAAAGCTGGGCGATTTTATGTCTCGTAAGAGTTTAGGACTTGGCTGTTCTGCGTTGTTACGCAGCGAGTGGTGGTAATTTCTTACCGACGTTTCAGGACAACCTATCCTTCCCATCTTCAGGGGTCGAGAGTCCACCCTTGCGTAGAATCTGAAGATGGAACAGATAGATGGTCCCGAAACGTCTGTAATAAATTACCACTACTCGCTGCGTAATAACCCAGAAGAGTAATGATCTCATCTGCTTTGCGGCGGAAGCCTGATATCACGCTTTTAAGAGTTCCTTTGCTACCTGAAGTTACCGAAGTTATATATTTAATAACAATTTTTTTCAGTTTTTGGTAGGACCTATCGATAAATATGACACCAAAATTATAATGCATTTTTATAGATATGTGTTTGAAAGTTGAGGTAGCAAATAATTCTGGTAGCGGCGACATGTCACACGGAAGAAATCGACGTAAAGTCGATTTAGGATGGCTGGTAGCTGGACCCACACTCAACGTACCTCCGAAGTAGACTTATGGCTATTTACCTACCAATTTGTTTAGGAAACCACATGTTGGTGGACTTTTGTTTCTTTATATTTTTGCAGGTAAATTTGTAAGTATAAACTAGTACGTCACCAACTAATTCCACATTTCCTGAATATACACTTACAAACATCCGTACATGTTCTGGCTACTACCCATAGCCATCTTCATGGAGTATCAATACTTGAAGACAGACACAGCGTTATTATACAGCTTTTAATTATAAGAGGTAAAATACGGAATTCCAGTATGCTATTAGAGCATCAGTCAAGGCTATAGTGTTATATTAAAATTAGGTTAAAAGTATTGTTATACATAACCTTGATTAAAATCTTCTGTATTAACACATCTTTAAATAGCGAAAACTCTTCGAGTGTCATGGAGTGGAAAATCTGGAAATTTAGATTAAATTTATATTAAATTACTATTCTAGAAGCAAAGGTTATGTAAGAGCAAATATAACGTACATTTGATTGGTACATACTCTGTGTGTTGTCACCGTGAACGATCATTCTGTACTGAGTTACAGACGTAAAGAATTGTTTTGTACCGTACACCTATATGGTATTGTTACCGGCCTTTCAGGTTCAAGTCCTGAAAAAGCCGGTGATTCAGATTCAAACCCTGAACAAGCTTGATTCATATAATTTCCTTTTGGCCGTAAATAACATAACTAGGGAAAACAGCTGGAGTATGTGAGACCTTTAAGTCATTTAAAAGCTTGAGCCTGGACAGAACATCCATCAACTGTCAAGTTGGTACGGGTTTTGCAGCTCGGTTTATCTGAGTGAAACCCGAGACTTTGACACTTCTGAGGACGTAAATCAATCAGTAGAAAGTGCCACTGGGCAACTATCCTAAATGTTCGTTTATCGTAAGTTTGGGGTCTGCTGACTTGATTTGGCACAGCCAATGAGATTTAGCTTTCCAAGATAACAAGAATTTGGTGTATTATACCTTCAGTCGAACACAACTATATTTCACTTTGTAGTATTGTAGGAATACAACTACTTGTTTCGGCCCTATATGTGGGCCATCTTCAGGTTGCGAAACATGTAGTTGTATCCCTACTGTACTACTAAGTGAAATATAGCTGTGTTCGACTGAAGGTATAATACACCAAATTCTTGTTATTTGAACAAACACAACGGGGATGACGCACCTCAAAAAAAAAAAAAAGCTTTCCAAGAAGTTACATTTGGCCTATGGGGTTTCTGTAAATTTGAATTTCGGCCAATAGAATAATTTTAGTAGAGTGGAAACGGAATCTGGTGGCACACGGCGACGCACGGGAGGAGAAGTGAAGGGGAAAGAGGCGAATGGAGTGGGTAGCCAAGCAGTCTTCAGTTTGACTCGGAACAATCCATCCAGTGTTACTACAATCGTTCTCCCCCGACCCGCACTCCAAGAAAGCCAGTACTCGACTGAACTGACAACCCCGCCGATATAAATGGACTCGTCCGTTTCGCTGGAAGACCGAATCTGGTTTCTGCGCTTGTGCCATCACGTTCCGTTTTCACTCTACATAGGGGGTATTTGGTTTGGACTGTGTAGAAGATGCAAGAGCGAGGAGACACTCCATCTTGACCCTTAGAGTAGCACAGCTGCAAAGTTCGGGTGCTCCATTAAAATTGGACAGTTTACAGCATTTCAATTAGAAAGTGGTGTATGTGAAATCATTGTAATGGAAGCTAAAGTTCGAGTTTAACGATCACTCAGTAAACTTAAAATTTTAAACATTCATACATTTATGTAAACAAAATATTGACTCCGAGTGCCGTGGTCACGCGTATTAACATAATATTATTGCACATGATTACTCTACAAAAGTAAAAGTGAATCGTTCTTCATGCCATAAACTAAAGTGACTTCTACCAATAAATTAAAGAAAACCCCCAGAATTAAGTGTTGTGTAGGTGTATCAGCCAATAATAGTCGATCGCGGACCTTGCAGGGACCTCACGTGTAAATTATTCTGCGATAAGACCTTCAGGCTCACAGAGAAACAGACAGGAAGCGACACACCCACGCATCCAAAGTGAAGAGGAGGGTAGCAGTGATTATCTATTCGTCTTAAGTTATATTTACTCTTACGTCACATTTAATTCTACTCCAGTAATTTAACATTTATTGA
>Ga0123355_10011472_pt1 | contig 13665 bp, 6 predicted proteins | sample TergutEmb28metaG_3_FD_89872 | JGI IMG/M metagenome (GOLD analysis project Ga0123355, IMG submission 89872) | Embiratermes neotenicus P1 segment gut microbial communities from Petit-Saut dam, French Guiana - Emb289 P1 | ecosystem: Host-associated > Arthropoda: Insects > Digestive system > Gut ...
AATTTTGGCTTTATTAACACGAACACGAGAGGAAAGGGATGGGGTAGGTGGAGGAAAAAAAAAAAGAACGAGAAAGGCGGCGGATATTCGCCAAGAAAAAAAAAAAAGAGGGGGGGGGGGGGGGGTGATTTGAAGGTTCAGGTTTTACAGATCAAGTGACTGAGATGAATAAATGGTATCATAAGCTGTTCAGAAGACTGTTGAATGTTCAGTGCTGAATGCCCTCACTGTTTACAGAAAGAATTTTAATAAACCTGTGGAACTCTTGTCCTATTGGGTTTTATTAGTGGAGGGTCTCTTTTCAAAGTAAGGCACAAGGGAGCCATGCACCAGACAACACAATACCAAGGCTCACAGAACGTCATTTTCTGGCAAGAGTGCCACGCAGAGGCAAGAAACAAAAACCACAGAGAAGATGTGCTGTATGTAGTAAGCGTGGTAAGCGGAAGGAGACTGTATACTGCTGCATAGAGTGTGATGTAGGCCTGTGTATGGAGGACTGCTTTAAAGCATACCACACAAAACTTGATTACTAAGGTAAAGAATAATCTTCCTTTATGTTTAATTATATAGTTCAATTCTGCATGTTACTTTGTGTTTATCCTAAAAATATGAACAAAGTGCAGCCATTAGTACAGAAGCTATTCAAGTTTTAGTGAGTGAGTGCGTTATTGGATGCTTTAAAACTCCTGTGTCTTGGACAGTAGTTGGGACTAAGACTGCAGCATCATTGAAGGGGTAATGGGAAAGTACGTCCTGTGAAGTTGCGGGAGACACATGACAGGTCAAAATAATGGTGTTCCAACCTAATTTGTACACTGACCATTCTTGCATTGGAGTACTGTTTCCAAGGTTGTCAAGACTCGTATGCATCATTTGTGGGATCATCAGCTGATATCTGGAGCCAATGTACAGACATGATTTTCAGGTCAGCAGTTTTCTTCAAGGATGTTTCCAGATGATTGAAAGCTTAAAGCCAGAAGTTTCCATGAACAAAACAGAGAAGAATTTTAATCTAGGCCTGGAAGATGAACATCTGTCCACTGTTGTGGATGGTAGATGAATGCTGTCATACTGTGTCCCTTGATTGAGGCAAAGTCACAGGTGTAAAAATGTACCTGAGTGAGCATTCTCTAGAGGAGAAAGTTTCTTTGTTGTGTGCTGTTTCTGTGTCATCAGTTGTTGAACACCAAAGACCCAACAATATTGTGTTATAATTGTAGTGACACATATAGAAATCCTGGGAGGGCCTCGTTGTGCCATGAGAATCGCCTTTCCAAAGCCATAAGCACTGGCAGACTCAGGCCTGTACAGGTAGAAACAAAATATCAATTATTGTACTTACAAGTAATTTATATTTGTGACTTCCAGTGTTTTTAATTACACTGTATACAGAATTTTTTATCATGAATGAAAAGTGCTTCAGAAGTGGCTTGGTTTGTAATGTTGTGGATCTATTTGTATAATAGCTGAGTTTACAAACTGTATATTGAAATATGTGACATAACTCAATTGAAAAATGAATTTATATGAAAGTACATGGGAACACTTCAAAAATAAATTGTTTTCTCAGTTACCTCCTTGTTATACTTGTTTCATTGCTTATTGTCTTTACAGGAATATTCTTGATGCCCTTTGAACTGAAGGCATTTTGAGAGTTTAGTTTTTGATTAGCCTACTCATTAATGTGGGTCTTCCTTTTTCTGCCTCTTTTTACATTCTTCACTGCTGGTTGACATAAAGTGTCCACCAAACCATACCTTGTTCTCTGCTGTTACTTCCATGTTTTACCAGTTGGTCACTTTATAAGTAAAGAATGTAAGGAAAACAGTGGCACGGAGAAGTGAATTGCATATCAGTGGGTTCACCCATGCCTTGTGTTTACTCAGAATGCTAGTTCTGGTGAGGTGTTCATTTTTGGTTGAAGAATAATTTCTAAGTGCTTGCTTTATTTTTGTACAGTGTTTTACATTGCATATATTTTTCTTAAATTTCATATTGCAACTCTGTTCTCAATTCCCCACATGCAAAAATTGTTTGTCCTTGCTTTGTGTAACGTATAAGCTGTCATGTCAGGAAGACTGTGCCCCAAGGGCCATGCATATTTTATGGGTGTTTAGTAGTCTGGTAAAGGTACATTGATGGTATATATGTGTAAAATAATTGAAATGTGCCATTTGATGCTCTTGCTGCTTGTGTGAGGTGTATATAGCTGAAGTGGCTCCTTAAGATATTTTGGTTCCATGTGACAGTAAGTCACACATATGTTCCTTGACCTTTGCAAGTTTGAACTTAGTCGTAATGCAGTTAGTAGTAGTAGTTAGAGACTTGTGATCTGATGAGATCACATAACACTTACTCCTGTCTACAGTCAGCTGTCCTATCAAGAAGTTCTGCATAAACACCACATCTCCACTTAGAAAACTGTTTACCAGCATCAGACATACCTGAAAAGATTTTGACATATTTGTCACAGAGCAACAAAGTGTGGTTTTCATTTATACAAATCTGTATTATAATCTTACATGTGTTTAAAATGATTTTAATGTTTTTAATTATAAACACTGATTGTATGTCATGTCACATTCAGTTGGGCCCTTCCTTTTACTGACTGATTCATATGTATGTAATCAGAAATACTTGCATCCATATTATGGGTAATGGACTAATGATAGCACACAGTGTATACCAAAGCATGTAACCAGTTGTTCGAATGATTATTGAAATTTCGCTTTTAAATTTGATGTGGTACATGTTGTTTATCATTTTCACTGTAGTCAGTGGTTGTTAAAAATGTGACATAATGTTTGTAGTGGAAATGATAATATGTGCAATATCAAATGTAAAACTGAGATCTGAATTATTTAACACATGGAATGCAGTTATATATTTTCACTTTTTGTGATGATTGAGGTGCAAAAGTTGGTAATAATTGGTCAAAATGTGCTGCCTGATTAATATAATTTGTTGAAAATTTGTAAAATAAAAAGTTGTGATAATGGTATTAATTCCTTCTTAGTTCTGAATAACACAGTAGTTGATTAACATAAAATTAGACTTGTGGTGGTTGTGGTGGTGATGGTGGTTGTGGAGGTGGTGATGGTGGTGTGTAATGTCTGGTAATACGAAGAAGAAGGTCCTGTATTAAGTGCAGCCAGCATGTTTTTGGGTCCTGTTACAAGCCAAGATATGAAATATTTTGCCTTTTATTTAGTTAATCGTCGTGTCTCCATGTAGGTTGTGTGTTTTCGGGAAAACATACTGTGTGATTGTTGGACACCACTCTCATTTCTATTACTTATGTGGTAGATTAATGTAATAGTGATGCTGTAAAACTCCACAAAGTCCTGAATGGGAAAAAGGACTGCTGTCTCTGTGTCTCTGCCATGGACATGGAATGGGTTCAGGGCATTTTTGTTTTGAATTGCCTGGAATAAGAAATAATGGTTTTTAAATTAAAGTGGGCACTTATGGTTGTATTGGCAACACCAGTGTGTCATTTTGTGAGCATCTGAGCTTCTTAACTAGGTGACTAAATGTATGGAATAGTGTCCATTGTGAGAAGGTGACGGGGGGGTGGGGGGGCATGTGTGTGCATATGCCCATGTCACTGTCCCATGAATGCCACATTTCAACAAGTTAACTGATTTATACTAAATATAGTACAGATATTATACCATTGAAGAAACTCCATTACCGTAATTTTTAACACTTGCATGGTGGCCTCCGTGTAGTGTATGGGCCTGTGTATGATGCCGGCCACTGTGCACGGTACGGGTCTGTGCAGCTGTGCATTCAAGCTCTTCTTTGGAAGCATGTTTTTAGTGTTTGTGTAAGACTAGTCAAATATTTTTGTGGAGGAATATTGCAGCTTTTATGTCATACAAGTGTGATTTTGTGTTGTGTCATTGTGAGCTAAATTGTTGCTACTTTATAATTTACGAACCAAAATGCTTTACACACACACACACACGCGCGCGCGCACACACACACACACACAACACACACACTTGTGGCATGTTCTTTTTACATAGAAAGAAATGCATGTTGCGGAGGGCATTGCATGCTGTTTGTTGGTGTTATCTTTACTTAGAAATGAGAACAATCTCCAGAACCTTAATGATGTAGATCAGTAGAGGGGGTTCCAGTCTTTGATATGTTTGTGCATCATATTGCGACACCAGCTTTTATAGGTTTCCCCAGTTTCAGTTTTGTGATGCTTCTTGTCCATGTTTGCCATTCACTTTGATATGGTATCCAGGAGAAGAGGAAGTTTAAAGCTCATAATAGCTGGTACAAGTTCTGTTTGACTTGACAAAAGTGGCTGTATTGATGTAGTAGTAGTAAGAATAGTAGTAGTAGTAGTAGTAGTAGTAAAAGCAGCAGCAGTGACACTGAAATTGCCAATGCAGCACCAACCGAAAGAAGTCAGGATGATAGCGCAGATGAAAACAATATAGTAAATCAAGGTTTCATTTGGCAGTGTACAAAGAATTACTCTAGGGCAGAGAAGTGCTTTGTGGTGAATATGGGCCTAGAAATGGTGCTGAAAGTATTAGAGATTTTGTAGACTGCTTTGGCTTATTTTTTTGACAACAACATCATGCAACACATTGTGATGGGTTGCTGGACCAAGAATTTCATGGCATCCTGAAGGGGACCACTGACCATGGAAGTTGTCCTTTGCTGCTTTATGTGATGTAGTGGAGACAGATTTATTTTTGAGGTGAATAGCTTCCCATACTTTCATATCTGATTAGGGAAAACATGTCCCAGCCATCAAGTCTGCCAAAGATCAGCTGATTGTCTTGATAGGGCAAAATGCTTCAGGAGACTTTAGGTTCAGCCCAGTGTAGGTGTACCACTCTCTGACCCCTTGAGCAGTAAGAGAATTTTTGGCGGATCATCGTCTTCTCATTTTAAGCATGCCATTAAAAATATCAAAGTAGCATGTGACAAATTCATTGGCACAAACATGAACCATGTCAGGAAGTGTAACCAAGGATGTGTAGTAACAGCCAAGTGTTGAGAGGGGATGCATGGGATGCAGCCAAATCATCAAGCTAGCCAACCAACCTAACTCAAGGAACTTGATAATTTGAATGAATTGAAAACATGGAGGAAGCTTTATCCAAATGAGGAACTAGAATAACTGAAATGGTGTGTGCTTGAGATAGACACTAAGAACACTATAGACAACACTCGTCTTTGGCACAGTGTGACCACTGCTTTTTCTACCGACGGATCAGCAATGTTGCTGAGGCACTGCAGCTATTTTCTGGGAACGATCCTGACTGGAACTGAAGCTACACACTTCAGAAAGTCTATTCTAAACAGCATCACTTGTAAGCGAGAAATGTTCTGAGAAAAATGGAAGCAGTAGGCAGTTAACTCTGACTACATACTTTGACCAGCAGCGTGCAACTCCTAAGTCTACAGCTGCACCATTTTGGCAGCTAGAAATAGCAGGAGATCAAGATTATATTGTATTGTGTATATATTTTCATTGTCATTGACATAAAGTGTGTATTCATTGCTTAATAAATGCTGTTAATGTCCTGGCTTATTCATTACACAATTAATTTCCTTTCTTTACCAGTAGCCAAATGAAGTCATTGCATACATGTCACTTGTAGTAAAAACATAATAGCCTCTTTGTGCCTTACTCTCTATAATGCATACTTCATTGATCCCTTTGTAAGCCAGTTTGCTGGAAGCTGTTTTCGTGGAACATATCTCAAGCATTCAGCAAGGTATTGCTGTATGTGTGTAACTGGAAAAAACACTAGATTAAAGTTTGACATTGTGGAATACTGTGCCTAGGCTATGAGAGAAACATTTTTTTAGGAAAACAGCACCAAAAACTGACAAGTGTTGATCCCAGAGGAGATGTGTTGTTTGCTTGAAACATGGAAAAACGGAAATGTCATTTTATCAGTAAGGAGTATGATGGAAGTCTCTGCGTAGAAGAATGCTTTGAAGCATACCACTCAGGGCTGAACTACTAAGGTGAATTAAATTTATTTGAAATCTCTGTCCTTTCAAGCATGCCATTTACAAGTTTTAAAAAATCTTACATACTGTGGGATACTTGGAACTTGTTAATTGGGACTATTCCTTTCATATAGAAGATATTTAAATCTCATATATTTGAACCATCTGGGACATCATGTCATGGAAATTGGTAAATAGTTACTGACAGTAAAGGATTATAGCCTCTTAATCTTCGTGGTCCCAGTCCACAACATGGTGTAATATTCCAGAAGACTAATCATCATCATCACTGCTGTGGTAACCTCAAATCTCACATATATTAAAGCTTCTCCACCCACAGACTAGGGATGCAGTTAAAACCATTGTGTTACTGAAGGGTTTAATTTCATACAAGTGACAGAAATGAAGTGGTGGTCGTACAGATTGTGAGGCTGAAGTGACTGTAGCATCCCCTGGTGACTGTGATATACAGAAGGAGAAAGAAAAGGCTGTCAGTCACAGCTGAGTGTTTATGGTTTTACATAGTAACTTGTGTTGATGTAATATTTATGTAGACTCTATAATGAGATGGAAGCTTTGTGAACTTTTTTTTTTTAGCTTTGTGATGATGGTAGTAAGTAATGAATAATTGGAACTGTTAGTGCAGTGTATGATACGAACATGTTGTGGGCATAGAACACATGTTATATGGGAAATATTGTGTATAAAACTGTAGAGGAATTTGAAATATTGTTTATTAAGTCAAGAATTATAAACATGGCAGTGATGCAGAATTTTGAGGTTATATCTGACAAATTTAACAATACCAAATCTGTACCTAAGTTGTGTTTTCAGTATTAAGTGTTTGATGGTACCACATAACAGGCTTTGCAAATGTGTGGCTTTCCACATTATGGCTTGGTAGAAGCTAAGTGATGTGAACTAGTGGTGTAGTATGCTTGGCAGCAGGCTTTATATTCTGTTTCCTTACTGAAAATTCTTATTGTGTGTGAAGGATGCCTTGCTCATTTTTCTGTACTGCTCACTTAATATCTTGATTCAAAAGAACTAAAATTTACTGAGCCCCACACTACCCACTGGAAACCTATTTATTGGTGAACATAGTGCTCGTAAGGTGTGATGCTTTGTAATTTTAGTAGATAGGTGTAAGTTTTCCAGAAGAATTAGAACCAGATCTATAATATATAAATAATCAACAAATGCACTTCAATATTTATGGTGTGTTTTATTCACATTGTTTTTACCAATAGATTGTGGCTGCTATTTCCACCATTTTCAGGGTGGTGATATTACAGGAATACAAAGTCACAGATGTAGTTAGCTCTGTCGCCATCACTCCATAACAATTAAAATTATAATTTAAATTAAAATTATGTAAGTAATATAAATGTAGGTTAAAATGGGTACTTATTGAAATATTGGGAGTTAAAATTGTTTGATCTGTGCGGAGTGGTGCCTGGTGTAGGGATGTGGTGAGTTTAGTACAGTGTGTGGGTGAAGCATAGATGGTGTGGTATACTGGATTTTAATAAGTACTCATTTTTAACCTATATTTATATTACTGACATAATTTTAATTGTTATGGAGTGACAGGCAGCTAACCACGTCATACCTTTGTAATATCACCCTGAAGATAGCTGTAGTGATGGTTGAAACATGTTGGCAATAACATTGTGAATACAATACATCGTACTCATTGAAGTGCATTTGTTGGTTATTTATATGTATTACGGATCTGATCAGTGCACTGAAGATGGAATAGATTAAAATAATTAGAACCAGGTTCTCCTTTCTGTGTGTCTTACCAATTTTGTCATGCTTGGTCCACTCTTCTGCCTCAAAGATGGAAACTTACTCTATCCTCTTTCTAACAGTCTATCAACCCACACAGCATCGCATCTGAGACGGTCTAATCTTAATTTTCGTCAGTGTGAGAATGGCAGATGTCTTTGAAGTATTTTTATTCAGTTACATGCGATTGAAATATTACATGACGTAAGAAAAGTGGATTTATGAGTATATATTAATGAATGTGAAACTTAATTACATTGTAAATTTTTGTGAAGGTGCAGAACCTCAAATGCACAATGTTACCACTCTTTGATAAAGTAGGTGCACAGAAGGTGTGTGAATCAGCCATGTTGCTTGAAACGGGTGTGGGTGGAATCATCAAGCTGTATCCTTTTAACTGAAAGGATAATTTGTGAATGAAAAAGGATAATATTAATACTTAAAGCAGTGGCATCTGTTACGTGTTTTTTGGTAAAGAAATATCTGCCTTCCTATGTCTTATGATTTATTCAGAAGTAGATTTTTCCAGTTGTGTTATCCATGTGTGCACAAAGCAGTACGTTGGAAGTGATGAAAGTGTTCTTAGTGTCATGAAGGGTAAAAGAAAAAGTGGCATAATAAGTAAAGATAAATACCGATTGGAAGCAAAGAAGATGTACAGTGTAAAAGATAGAGGTACAGTTGTCCCAATGCATGCCATGAAGACATGGGAGAGTTAGAAATCGCTCATGTCATTCTTAATCTTGGTACTAGAGGGAGGTGAATGTTCAGCCTCAGGCCTTGGCCACTTTACCTTTGTACAGTTGCCTGTGGTACCCATTGAGTAGCAGGCCGAATGGGCCGTAGAGCTGGTGTGGACACTTGGGAGATATGAGAAAAATATGTTGCCCCTACCAGGAATTGAACCATGATTCCTCTGTTTCCAGCCCATAGCCTAGTAACTATACTGATTGTAGCACCCGTCTCGCTACAAGTGCGCTAATGTCAGGTAGTCCGTGTTCTGACCTGTGTTTCATTGCTGAAAAGAGTGATGCATAAGTGAAGAACACAAAATACCTGTTTTATCATATAAAACACTACATGTGAATGACATTCAAAATCATAGTGGATGTAACATTCCCAGCTCTTTACAACAGGTACAACCAATCATATTACCAGTTTGCGTGATGAGTACCCTATTTGGCAGGTTACCACATGCTGATCAGTTACAGCGAAAAGACAGGCGGGCTTCAGCAATTCAGCCACATCAGCGTCTAAGTGGGAGGCACTTCTGTGGGAGAATTCCAGCCACGGGTAAAAAGGCATGGCCCCAAAAGAGATGTGTGGTGTGCTATAAGAAAGGCAAGAGGAAGGACTCATCCTTCTGGTGTTGTGAATGTAAAGTTGGACTTTGTGTAACTCCATGCTTTATGATGTTTCACACATTAGAACGTTTTTAAACGTGGTTTGCTGGCGGTGGTAAGTTTCGTTTGTTAATGGGAGGCATATATTGGGGTGCTGAGAAAAGCACATGACTGATTTTTTATATCGTTGAAATAAAAATGTGTAATTTTGTGTTTGAAATATGTGGAAAATAATTTTTTCTGACATCAGTATGAACTTGAATTATTAGTACTGCGGCAAGAAACGAAACATCCCCTACTCCTCGCTCTGTCTGTCACACACACGTGATTTTGTATTCTTCATCAAATTTCGGACATATGTGTACTGCATATAGCTAATTATGTGTCCTTTAACCTTTAGGATGAAGATTTAAATGCCAGTTATATCTCATGATGGCCCGAGTTTTTCTGGCTTAGCCTGGACATTTAAATCCAGACAAGTAAACACACACAGACCAGCATATGGTCTCATACATCGATAAAGTTTAAAAGACAAAGCTGATGTGAGTAACGTTTAAACGTTTAATTACTGCCTAACAAAAAAACAAAAGTTTAAAGCATGAAGTTAATTTGATTAGTGGATGTTTAGGGAAATTACTGTTGTTTATTCTGAAAGCCATTTGAAATTCTCTGGACAAAATATCTAATTCCTTAACCTTAAACCAGGTGGCATATATGAATACTGTTGCCCTTTAATGTTAAGTACCACTGAAACCGGCAGAACAACCATGATGTGTGTGTTTTAACCAAATGTTTTCATTTTCAGTAGTAGTTAACGGAGTTAATGTTATCAGTTGACTGCATCCATGTTCCACATCGAGTATTAACTATTCATTAAGACACTGCCACGTTGCTGTAAAGTTATATGTAGGAAACAGGAAGAATGAGAATCTGGAATTTTTATCCTGAGATGAAATGCAGAATAGCTGTTGCCTGTTTATAGAAGTTAAACTGTGAAAGTATAGCAGTTTTATTTTCTGTTGTATACTTCTGTGTTTCAATTGTTTGCACTTCTTTGACATTTGAATAGCTTGGAGTCTGCTGGTGCTGTTGTAACAGACATGAAAGTGAGAAGTGTTCTGTTTTTCACAAAGCATAAGTTGTGTTTCTGTTACAATTGCAAGGGAGGTTTGGCGTCTGTTTTCCTGAATTTCAAAATGTATTTTAAAAGGTTTCATTGTCAGTCTTAAAAATTTGATGACAATTGAAGGCTTGTATTCAGATTGTGATTCTGATATGGGAAATCCAAGAATAATGGATGTGGTGGTTTATCAAAATTTCCTCTAATGTTAATGAAAGGGATCCTAAAATTATCCTTACAGGCCTGGGAGGGGAACAGTGAGAGGCAGATCTTCCAAAAGTAACGACCAACAGCGGCTAGATGGAAGACTCCATATGATTTTGGCACATAAATATGGAAAGCATAAGGACTGTGTTGTCTGTTCAAACAGAAAAGTAAAAGGGGGAAGACATGAAACTGTATATTTTTGTGATACTTGTGACAAAAAACCAAGCTTGCATATTGGTGAATGTTTTCGGAAATATCATACAATGAAGCTCTACAGAGATTGAGAAAGGTATGTAAACATATTTTAATACAGGGTTATTCATAAGTGCATGAAACATTTAAAAAATTTGCAACAAATAAACTACTCAACGGATCATGGTAGTTCTTACACCGATAGGAGAGAGAAACTTTCCAAGTTTTTTTACATATTTCACAGATGCTCAATATATCCACCTTTGGTAATACGGCAAACATCTTTGCAATAGTCCATCTCGTTCCACATGCGTGTCAGCATATCACAGTCAACCAGAGCCACAGCAGCGGTGATACAGTTGCGAAAATCTGGAGGTTAGCGGGAAGTGCAGCCTCAAAGACAGTGTCCTTCACGAACCCCTAGAAGAAAAAGTTGCATGGGGTTAAATCCGGGGATCTGGTTGGTCACCGCATTAACACATCATCTTCTTTTCCTGTGCATCCTATCCACCTTTGTGGCAAGTTTTGATTGTGATACCCTTGCACGTCTTTGTAGTGAGCCAGAGAGCCGTCTTGTTGAAAGATGTAATCATTATTGTCTTCATTCAACTGTGGCATCAGCCAATTTTCTAACATGTTTTGTGGACTTTTGAATAACCCTGTATATTTGTATACTTAAGGCCAAGAAGAAAATATGTGTAAATATATTGACACTATGTTACCATATCTTTCTATAAGGAATAGCTATACATAATACTGGAAGTAATTGGAGTGGAAAATGGTTATAATTTTCCAACACTAAATGTTGCTGTTACGGTTGTACTGAGGCTTTTCTTATGATATGGTGCTATTTTACTATATTGACACCCTTTTTTCCTTTATCCTATAGAATGTTTGCTGAATGTGATTCTTAGACACTTCTTCTCAGGACAAAAATTCAAGATTCTGTGATATGCATATGTAGTTGCATATGATGAATTTTTTGTTATTTGGTATTTTGTCTTATTCACTGGATGCTTATGGCAATGTGCGTTGTGTATTTTGTGTTTTGAAGTTAAAATAATGAATTCTGAACTTCATTTATACTTAATGGGAAAATGGTGTGTGTTATATACTGAAGTACTTCAGCTATGCTCTGAATAAAAAATAATGAAATGATAAGTGAAAATACTGGTTACAGTTTGACCTTGTGGAGTGTGTTGCTGGTACCCATTATCTTCAGGTCCAAGACAGTGCTAAGCATCACTTGTCTTTCTTCAAACATGGCTCACATTCTTGGTTTGTGGTAATGAAAATGTTTTCTGTCGTGGTGACTGTTGTTTAGTTTTGAGATTATAAACATACACCCATGTTTCATCACCGGTTACAATGTTTTTTTAATTGTTTGCTTCTGCACATTCAAGCATATTAGAGGCTACAGACAAGCAATTCTGATACCCATATTTTCAATTAAAATTGCTTGACATGTGCCAAAAGAAATTTCTACTTGCTCAACTATTTTGCTGATTAGTCTCTGATCTTCTCAAACCAAATCTCACAATTTTGCTGTCACTTCATTTTACTGCTCATTGAAAGATGTCCAGAGTGCACATCACTTTCTGCAGATGTGCATCCCTCTCTAAAGCAGCAGAACCTATAAAATATTTCCATACGGCTTATGGCCTCCTCTTGAAAGGCAGTTTTAATCATGTCATAAGTTGGAGTCCCCATCTTGAGTTCTGCATAAAATTTGGTACACGTGCTTTGTTCTTTACTCTCACATTATGAATGCAATGCACTACAAACATTTTTCTTTACTTGCCATGATTGCATCAGAGTGAATGGCTACAGTGAGGAGGTGCTGTGGGTCATAAGGTACTAGAGAAATGAACTCAGTTTGGACACTTTTTTTTATTGGTCTGATGAATTTCTAGTTTTGTGCACAATTTGAACTCATGTTGGGCTGTACTCGCAAACATCACAGATCAGTGCACAACAAACATTACGGTGTGCTTGCAATGTGGAACTGAATGGCCGCCATGAGTTCTTGCTGATTGTGGACATGGAGGATCATGTCCAGACATCTCAGAATAATCCTGTCACAGTGTGACATAAGGTACTAGACAAATGAACTCAGTTCAGACACTTATTATCAGTCTTCCTACAGTAATAGGCAGTGCAGTTTAAAGTTTTAAATTTAACCTTTTGCCACACCAGTTAAATCTATTATATCATTAGTATTGGTCCAGTTTGTTCAGAACAGCATTTTAGAACAAGAAGTGCAGCAAGGGACATTTTTGTTTCAATATGTTTTATTGCAGTAGGTGTGGCACAGGGTTGCAGTGTTATTGTAACTACTAGTGTGTTTGCAGTAACAAGAGAACAGATGTGATTTATGCAGTTTTAAACACTGAATAGTACAAAAAAGAAAGGAACACTAGTTTGTTGGTCACACGGTTTTTGTGTAAACTTCACACCTTACCAGGTTGTTTTCCTTTCCAAGTTTTGGATTGCTGAGTATTGCAATAATGAATGGTTGCTTGGACATTTAAATAAAATATATATAGCTGTCTAAGTACTGGACAGATCGGTGTTGATGTGTGGTACACAGGTTTTGTAATGTGTGTGCTTGATATTGATGTTACTTAGTATCTGAGAATTTGAAATTTAGGGTGAAGTGTAAATGGACTGCATAAACAGTTTCATGCAAAGTTACATTTCATATCTTTAATTTTTCTTTTATTTTTAGGTGCTGTTCACAGTAATAAATTATTTCCTGGTAATTATCTTGTATGTCTGCCTACATGTAAAAGTTTTGATTTGGGTGAATGGAGTTTGAGGAAACTTGGTATTTAATGTATTAAATTCTGACAATGGGAACTCATACTATGGGTGTCGCCCCCCCCCCCCCCCCCCCGGGTTTTTTTTTTTTTTTTTTTTTTTTTAACAAATTTTTTTTTTTTATTTTTTTAATATTTGTTTGATATTTAAATGTTTTTTTTCCTTTTTTTTTTTTTTGAAAACAAAAAAAAAAAAAAA
>Ga0123355_10011473_pt1 | contig 13665 bp, 10 predicted proteins | sample TergutEmb28metaG_3_FD_89872 | JGI IMG/M metagenome (GOLD analysis project Ga0123355, IMG submission 89872) | Embiratermes neotenicus P1 segment gut microbial communities from Petit-Saut dam, French Guiana - Emb289 P1 | ecosystem: Host-associated > Arthropoda: Insects > Digestive system > Gut ...
CAAATGATAAAGCAATGCAGTTACCCCGGTTGGAAAGATATAACCAAAACTACTGAAAACTACAGAAAAGACAAACACCGCTGCGCGCAATATTTCTTACGGCACTAGCCTATTCTTAACAATTGTTTAGCATATCAATCCTATTGCCCGAAGGCAGGGTTAGGTCTAAAGGTAACAACCGCAGATAGTAGCCGATATCAGACCCGGGGGTGCCGCAGGGACGTTGCATCGTTTGACGGTGGCCGGTGTTGATACAGTAGTATAAGGGGTGTGCCTCTTGACTTACTCTTATTATACAGCATTTTTCTTAAATGTCACTTAGAACATGTCTAAGAGTTTGGCAAGGAATATATTAATAACAAACTTCAACTCCATCCGGTACTAAAAGCTTGTCGTAAACAACATGCCCATTTTCAATATGCCATTCCACTTCTACAAGACCTTTAGGGTGAGGGAATGCGCCTTTAGCCCAAGTTACACCGGCTGGCTGCGGGCAGACAGCAACAGAAAATGCATCAAACTTTACACCAAGTACGTAATGGGAAAGTACATGCGTTGGATAGGATGCCCATGCATGGCAACGGCTTTCTCTTAAATTAAAATGTTCCGGTGTGGTTTTTAGGCCGTTGTTAATAAAATACCGCCAGCCTTCTTTTATGCAATGCAGTGCCACATCTTCTAGCCCTAATTTGCACAATGCGTTTACTACAAAGTAGCCCATGTTTAGCTCAAAGGCAAACCCGTCTGTATGGTCGTAACCGTTTTTGAAGAAAGGGTTAAACAGCGGCGGTAGGGTTTTGCGCAGCCTTTCGTTTTGTGCGGGGGTGGTAACTCCGGCAAGTACTGCAAAAAGGGAAGCATGAGGGGAGAAACGCATATGGTCGGTATTGTCTGCAAACAGCCCTTTTTCTTCATTCCAAAATTCTTTTGGAATGGAAGTTTCCAATATGGCAATTCTTTGTTTTAGGCTTTCTTGCTCTGCTGCGCCAAGGGCTTCTGCCATTTCCAGTGTTTCGCGCAGGGTTTTAAGATACATGCAAGAGAATATTCCGTTTATACCTGTGTTGTCTGTACGGTCGCCATCGCCAAAAAAGCCGGTGCGGTTGTCTGTAGGGTTGCTCCATTGCCCTGCGGGGTTGTCTGCGCATAGCAATTTGTCCGCACGTTCGTCGGATAATTTGTTAAAGTATTGCATGTTGTTTACAATCGCCTGCCAATATGTTTTTACAAGGGTGGTGTCGTTGGTTTGGCGGTAGTAGGCGTAAAATGCGTTTACAACATACAGGCAAAAATCTGGGATGATGTAGTGCCCTGTATTTGGATACAAGCAGCGGAACAGCCCTGTTTCGTGGCTGCTTTGGCCATATAGTTCTAGGGTTCGCTTCATAAGTGCATGGTCGCCAAAGCAGGCTAGGTTTACGTCGTATTGGATTAATGCGTCTAGTGCGTATAGCCCACGCTCTCTGTCTACGCAGTCTGTGTAAACGTCTTCCATATTTATTGCCTGGGAAATTGCTCCCATCTCCCATATTTTATTTAGCAGCGGGTCAGAGCACTGGAAGCTGCCCATGCGCTCCACAGGATAGTGCGCAGATAAGAATGAGATATTTTTAATACACACATCTGCAGACGTATTGCGTATGGTAACGCCCAAAAGGCGGAAGCCCCTTGGCTGTATGGGCTGCCAGTCTAAAGTATCGTTTGTACAAACCACTCTGTCGCCCAGCGGCACCCAAGATAACGCCCTTAAATGATGCCCATCTTCCAGCAAACGGTCGCTGTAGATAAAATCAATGGTAGCACCCTTAACGCCTTGTAGTTGTAAGCGTTGGAATACTAGGCTCATATATTCCATATCAAAAGTTAGCATAAACCCATCCGGATACAAATCTTTTCTTACTACAAACGAGTCTTGCACCGCTTCGGGCGGAATTACTTCAATAGAAGGAGCGTGCAAATCCCAAGATGCTTCCCGGCATGGGCTTTCAGCTTTTTCTTTAGCTGTTGAAAATGCCCAGGCACCAAATTCGGCCATGTCAAAATCTTCAGGTATTGGCAGCGGCAACTTGCGCAACTTTTCATCTGCCTCTATAGGCTGCAACGGCAAGTAGCGGAATATTAAGCCGCTGTTTTTGTTTTTATCTGCGGAAAGATGCAGACCTTTGTTGTTAGGCAGTGCAAGATATCCTTCGTAAATATCTTGGAATATATCCACCGCAACAAATAAATAGTTCCATCCTTCATTTAATTCCAAAACTGCGTTGTAGCGCAATGGGCGAACAGGGTCTTCTATTGTGCGGCAGGGTTTACCGTTTATATACAAACGTTCATATAATACCCCTGCCGTAACAGATTGTTTACAAGGCGAATAAATGTAAGTAGAGTGACATATGAAACGGCTGTATTTTTCGGCTTCATCTTTAATGGCGTCGTATCTGATTGGTGCGTAAAAGTAATACGAATATAAATCTTCTGTTTTTTGCAATGGGTTAATGGTTACACTTGACGGCAGCACTGGCTTTAGGCTCATAAATGGGATTTCTCTAGGGGCTAGTGCGCCAAATGTTTGGCCGTCTGTAACTGCCTCTACGGCTGGCGGCCATGTGCTGTCGTTGTAATCTGTGCTTATCCAATCTTCGTCAAAGCAGCCTTGGTCGTAGTATGTTTGCGCAAATAGCGCAAAGCTTAGTTTTGGTGTGTAGCGGGTGTAGCCTAGGTGCTGTTGGCATTTCCAGTCTGGGCTGCCGGTTTGCAGGTCGATAGTCTGGCTACTGCTTTCTACTTGCCCCCAAGCAACCATTGCCCCTTGAACCGGGATACTTTTAAAAACCTTATGCCCGTGGAAGTTTGCCAGTACGGCAATTACGTTCTTCCCGTCTTGTAAATACTTTGCTAGGTCATAGGAGTCGTATTGTGGATAGCGGGGGTCGAAACGGACAGGGCCAAAACCTACGAAGTGGCCGTTTACGTGCAATGTGTAAACGGTGTCTGCAAAGATGTGGAATTCTGCTTTTTTGATGTCTTTTGCGTTTGTAATTTGAAAACTGCGTCGGAATGCGGCGTATGGGTTGCGGGATGTGTCTTTTTGGTTGAACCATACGTACTTTGGTGTTTGCATTTTTCATTCTCCGTTCTTTATTTTTTGTTTAGTTTAGTCTTGGGTGAAAACTACCACCCCGCCCTTCGGCGGGGTGGTTGGTCTTGCGTTAATTGCAGCGTTTTCTTTTAGTTGGTATCTGCCACTACTCTTATTGGGCTTGAAGTGAACGAAGTCATGGGAGAACTTGTTAAAGCACCGGGTTCGAGTACAAGCTCTATTGTTGCACCTATTGGAATATCTTCAAATTGTATGACTGCGCCATACATATCAAAAACAACCCCTGTGGTTGTAACCACTCTAAGCAGACTTTCTTCCGTTGTGCCATGATGCGGGCAGTACAAGATGGTTATAATCACAGAGTCAGGCAAACCTATATGACTGATGGGGTGGTATTCCTCCACTCTCGCCCGTATACGGTAGCTTGCATCATCCGGTGTTTCCAAAACCCTAATTTCAATAGTACCGCCAATAATTGCAGGCAATGAATCCAAAACCATTCCATCAAACGTAAATTTAATTATTGCACCTTCCGGGATATCTTCAAATGGCATAGACGCACCGCTTGTGTCAAATACCGCCCCGGCTGGCCTGCCAATATAAAATTGCCCGCCATCCGCCCAACCTCTTGGGCTGCTTAGAGCCGTAACCAATAAAGTTTGCCCAAGCCAATTTATATCCCTGCCCCCGACGCTATTTACTTCTGCCAAAATACCAACAGCTTCGTCACGCCAGCCCATGTTCAATCTTGCATTAGGAGACAGCGTTGGCAAATATTCACCTTCTATTACTGCAAACTGCACGGGAATATCTGTTAAAGTCTCCTGCCACACGCCGTCTCCTTCATAAACACGATGGTTTACTGTCTGCCATATTACATATTCCCCCGGTGGAAGTGCACCGTGCAGCCAGCCAAAATGTATCGTGTACATTTGGTTTTGCCTTGCGCCAACAATACGCTGCTGCGCCAGCCTGGGGTCATAGGCTCTTACGCTTGTAATTGGGCGCATGTTTTCCCCATTTACGCACTGCAAAGTGTAAATACCGTCTATGTACACATTGCCCTGCCGAAAGCCATTTACTGCTATTAGCGTAACGCTTGTTTGGGTGGATTTGTAAAGCCGTAGCGTTATGTCGGTTTTATCTTCGGGTATGTTTGGGTTTTCTATTGTAAAATAAGCGTATGCAGTATGCGGCACATTTTCGACAATTATATCTTGCACAAGACGGAATTCTCCCGGCTCGCCCGGAACACCCCAGTTAAATGTCACGTCCTGCATTTCTCCGGGGGAAAGAGACATAGGATTGCCATCAAATATACTGCTGGCTTGCGAAATCCAGTTACCATTGCGGTTAATTTCGAAAGATACGCCATCAAGTATTTGTACTTGATAGCCAGTTGTATTGCGGATGGTTACGGCAAGCTCGCCATGTTGGAAATTGTACATATCAAAAACAGTAGGGGTAATGTTTGTTACTGTAAAAACAACTTCTGCATCCGTTAATTCTGCGGTTTCGCTTGCAGCACATGCCGTAACAACTGCAAAAATTAGTAGGCATATTGCACTTAGCAATGCTCTTTTTGTCGGGAATATCATACTGGCTACCTCCATGTTGGTAAACATCAAACGGTTACTCTCAGTAACCATTTGACGTTCGTTATTCTACAACCTTGGAAAATGTGTAAGATTAATGATATTATATACTCAATTCTCAAATAATCAACCACTTACAAAACAGAGATATATGCTAAGTAAATGCGGAAGCCGACCACCCCGCCGTCATAAAGGCGGCACATATTCCAACTTAATAAAAGGAGCTACGAAAAAATGACAACCCTTACTCTATCAATAACAGGCATGACCTGCGCCGCCTGTGCAAGAAATATAGAGCGTGTAGTAAAAAAACAAGAAGGCATTATACATGCACAAGTCAACTTCGCCACAGAAAAACTAAACCTAGAGTTTGACGAAAGCACCATAACATACGAGAAAATATCCGCAGTAATAGAGCGTGCAGGCTTCACTTTACACATACCGGAAAAAGACGACACTGCCAGAAAAGCAAACGAAAGAGAAAGCTTATGGCACACATTCAAATGGTCCCTAATAATCACTACTCCGCTGTTTATCTTCTCCATGTTACCAATGATTTTTTACAGCTTAAACATGCAAGTTCTACCCAGCAACCTAGACCCTATGATGTTCCCGCATTACAACGGCCTCATTCAGCTTATAGCAACAGTTCCCGTTATGTGGCTAAACCGCAACATATTCCGCAGAGGTTTTACCAACTTTTTTACGGGTGCCGCTAATATGGACTCTCTAATTGCAAAAGGCACAATGGTAGCATTTTTATTTAGCCTGTATATTACAGTGGAAAATTTCTTCATGTTTGGCACCGCCCTTCACGTAACCATGGAAGAAATGATTTTTATGGGACGCAACCAATTTTATTACGAAACTGTTGCCGTTATACTAACGTTAATAGTCCTTGGCAAATACCTGGAGGCAAAAACCAAAGGCGGCACATCCGAGGCCATAAAAAAACTGATGGGCCTTGCCCCTAAAACCGCAACAATAGAGCGTAACGGCACAGAAATGGTACTTCCAATAGAAGATGTAGCCGTTGGCGACATAATTTTAGTACGCCCCGGAGAAAAAATGCCGGTAGACGGCATTGTTGTACATGGCACAACCAGCGTAGACGAATCTATGCTAACAGGCGAAAGCCTGCCCATAACCAAACAAACAGGCGACAGCATTATTGGTGCAAGCATAAACAAAAATGGCTCCATTAAATACGAAGCCACAAAAATAGGCAAAGACACAGTACTTGCCCAAATTGTAAAATTGGTGGAAGATGCCCAAAATTCTAAAGCACCAATTGCACGTGTTGCAGACATTATTTCCGGATATTTTGCCTATGCTGTGCTTGCTATTGCAATTTTAGCTGGGGCAGCTTGGCTTTTTGCGGGTTACGATTTTGTTTTTGCCATGGTAATTGTAGTTTCTATTTTAGTAATAGCGTGCCCGTGTGCGCTAGGTTTGGCTACCCCCACCGCAATAATGGTTGGCACGGGTAAAGGGGCAGAAAATGGTATTCTTATAAAAGGCGGGGAATCTCTTGAAACTGCCCACAAAATTACAACAGTAGTATTAGACAAAACCGGAACAGTAACCGAGGGCAAGCCCCATGTTACAGACATTATCGTTAAAGGTGAATATAGTGAAGATGACATATTGCTTTTAGCCGCTTCTGCAGAAAAACAATCGGAACACCCGCTGGGGGAGGCTATTGTAAACCACGGGCTAGAGAAATTTGGCGCACTTACCGAAGATGTAAAAGGTTTTAACTCCATCACCGGCCAAGGAATTGAAGCAACAATTCAAGAACGGCATGTCCTTATCGGCAACAAACGGTTAATGGAAAATTATCAAATAGATATGTCTCATTATGACGAAGACAGCAACCGCCTTGCTGCAGACGGCAAAACCCCTATGTATATGGCAATCGACAATAAGCTCGAGGCCATAATAGCCGTGGCAGACATAATAAAACCCACAAGCAAAGCAGCAATAAAGCGGCTTTACGGTATGGGCATAAATGTAGTTATGATAACTGGCGACAACAAACGCACAGCAGAAGCCGTTGCCCGTGAAGCTGGAATCACAAATGTTTTAGCCGAAGTACTGCCCCAAGACAAAGCAGAAAACATAAAACAACTACAAGCAAAAGGCAGCAAAGTAGCCATGGTAGGCGACGGTATAAACGACGCACCGGCTCTTGCCCAGGCAGACATAGGCATTGCTATAGGCAGTGGTACAGACGTAGCAATAGAATCTGCAGAAATTGTATTAATGAGTGGCGATTTGCAAGGGGTTGCAGGCGCAATATACCTAAGTAAGCGCACGATGAGAAATATTCGTCAAAATTTATTTTGGGCATTTTCATACAATATTGCGGGTATTCCAATTGCTGCAGGGCTGCTATACATTTTTGGTGGGCCGCTTCTAAACCCAATGATTGCTGCTATTGCCATGAGTTTTAGTTCTGTATCTGTTTTGCTTAATGTTTTGCGAATAAAGAAAATTAAGACCGGAAGTTAGTGGTATATTTCCCCTTGTAAATACAGCACTGCTTTGCCGGAAATTTTTACTCGAGTATCGCAGTTTTCGCAATATAGTGTTCCACTCCGTTTAGAAAGTTGCTTAGCAACCATTTTATTCTTGCCTAATCGCTCTGCCCAAAATGGGATAAGAGAGCAGTGGGCAGAGCCTGTTACTGGGTCTTCTGGTACGCCTGCCCTTGGTGTAAAAAAACGTGAAACAAAATCTGCATTGTTGCCTTTTGCTGTAGCCACCACAGCAAAATAGTCCAATTGTTTAATAAGTTCAAAGCTAGGCGTTAACTCCTTGACTTGTTGCTCACTATCTAGTAATAAAATTAAATCTCGTGATAAATGTGCTTCCCTTGCGGTTGCTCCAATTGCTTGGCTCATTTGTGGGGTAAGGCTTATTTGGCTTGGTCTCCTGGATGGGAAGTCCATTTCATAAATATCCCCCAGTTTTTGTACGGTAAGAGGGCCACTTTGTGTCTCAAATTTTACAACAGTCGCAGCTGTATCAACAAAATTAAACACAACAAAAGCAGCCGCTAAAGTTGCGTGGCCGCATAAATCCACTTCCACGGTTGGTGTAAACCATCGTAAGCCGTAGTGGCCTTCTTGCTTTACAACAAATGCAGTTTCGGAAAGATTGTTTTCAAATGCGATTCTTTGCATCGTATTTTCGTCCGGCCATTGCTCTAATAGACATACACCGGCTTGGTTACCTTTGAACAATTCATCGGTAAAAGCGTCTACAACAAAGTATTTCATTTGCTTATATCCCCCTGAATTTTTACATAAAATTTACGGCTGCGTGGCGGGTCAAATTCGCAAAAATAAATTCCCTGCCATGTTCCAAGTAATAACTTACCGCCATCTATAATTATAGTAGCGCAAAAACCCATTGCAGACGCTTTTAAGTGCGCTACGCTGTTACCCTCCCCATGGCGGAACCCTGGTTGGTTAGGGAAAGCTTTGTCTAACCCAAGTAGCAAATCATAAACTACATCGGGGTCTGCATTTTCATTTATAGTGATACCCGCCGTTGTATGTGGAATAAATACCATGGCTACACCACTTGTTACACCGCTTTTGGCAACAGCTTCCCTAACTTGCGGTGTAATGTTATAAAAATTTTCTTGACTTGCAGAAAGTGAATATTCATACAGCATTTTTTATTTCTCCCTTTTTCTTATTGTAACGCAAATATCATCACCGGCTTGTTTGCCAATTTTCGCCCTAATATCTTTACGGATACCAATGACATAACATATTGAGCCATTCGCATTTTTTACACCCATATTAACAATACTGCCGTCGTATGGCTCACCGTCAAAAGTAGCGTGTACAGGCAACCTTCCTTTGCCAAACTCAGACTTTATGTCGAACGGCACTTTAATATAAGCACCATCTTGATCTGGTACTTTTTCTATCACAGCGTCAAATTTGTAAATTTTATTATTCATCCTCATGCCTCATTTGCTTTTTACTGCATTATACCAAAAACCATGTTGCCATTCCATGTTACCAAGTTGCATTGTTCGCATTGTAAGCGTCATATATAATTAACTTACAAAAAAACAAAGGTGGTGGTTACATGAAAGTAAAAATAGTAGAAGGCTACAACAATATAGAAATTATTATTAAATGCCCTGCTATTACAAACGAAATCCGTAAGCTGGAGGCACACATAAACAGCTTTACAACAGAAGTCCCATGCATAAAAAATGGCGAAACATTTCTAGTGGACATAAGTGATGTGTTGTACTTTGAATCTGTAGACAAACGCACATTTTTGTACACAGTTACAGATGTATATGACTTGTCGCTAAAACTCTACGAAATAGAGGAAATGCTCAAAAATGCAGGATTTGTGCGGACAGCAAAGTCCCAAATCATTAACACATACAAAATAACATCCCTCCGCCCAGACTTTGGTAGCCGTTTAGAAGTTACCATGCTTAGCGGAGAAAAGTTAATTGTTTCACGGCAGTATTCACCACTATTAAAAGAAAGGTTGGGTTTAAAATGAGGAAATTAGCAGAGGTTACAACACCAATTAAGTTTTTTGCGGCGTCAATGTTTTCGGGGCTGGTATGCCTGTACATGGTTAGCGGTTTTTTGTACGCATTTTTTACAGGTGAAGAAGTAAGTTATAGCATTCCGTTTATTTTTGTTATACAAGGCATGGGGCTAACGCTTGTAATTGCTATTTTACGGGAGTTATTTTTTGGAGACTTTGTAATTAGGAAGTGGCGTTTCTTTTTGCGAACGACTGTGTTCTGCATATCGCTAATTGCACTGCTTTTTGCATGCACGCTAACCTTTTTGGCCGTGCCTACCGAATGGGCCTTCTTATGGCTTATTTCCGCAAGTGTGCTTGCGCTAGGTGTTACCGTTATTTTTGGGATAAGTGAAATGTATTATAGGAAAACAGGAGAATGGTACAACGAGGTGCTTCGAAACTATAAGAACGATAAAAGTAATTAGGAATATAACAATGGGGCTGTCTCTTTAAGCATTTCATGTAAATAAATATGCATATACTCTACGTCTTGGCGGGCTCGACCCGCCATCTCTCCGACGCATGAGATTCTGGGTCAAGCCCGGAATGACGAAATTATGCATAATAATCATGAAAAATGCCTAACGAGACAGCCCTTAAAAATTTTTTTACCCATTACAAATAACCTGTTATACTAAACACAAGAAGGGAGGCTCTGCCGCTTTTTTAGACAATTGTAGCGGTTCGCCATATACAAACCAGCGACCGTAGTGAAATTGCGGAGCAATTCCCTAGCATATAACATAAAAACCAGAAAGGTTGTGAAGTAATGCCGCAAGTAAAAAAAATCAAGGCCGCACTTATTGGTAGCGGTGCAATTAGCGGAATTTACCTGAAAAACAGTATCAACACATTTAACATCATTGATCTGGTAGGCTGTTCAGACATTATCCCAGAGCGTTCTGCCGCACGGGCAGCAGAGTTTAACATCCGGGACATGACCAACCAAGAAATTTTCGACGACAAAGACATTCAGATTGTAATCAATACCACTTACCCACTTGCACACTACGAAGTAACAAAAGCCGCACTGTTAGCAGGCAAACATGTATATTGCGAAAAAATGATGGCAGTTACACTTGAAGAGTGCAAAGAACTTATTGCACTTGCAAAGTCCAAAAAACTAAACTTGACCATGGCACCGGATACCTTTTTGGGTGCAGGCTGGCAAGCCGCCAGACATACCCTAGACGCTGGGTTAATTGGTGACCCAATTACAGCCACAGGCATATGTATCCGCGCATACCACGACACGGGGGATACTTTGCCGGATAGGAAAAGCTTCGTATTCAGCCCGGGCGGTGGTATACCTTTTGACATGGGTGGGTATTACCTTCACAATTTTATTAACCTGTTTGGCTCTATTAAGCGGGTATCCGGTTTTGCACAAACACGCAACCCTGTTAGGAAATATGTTAACCCAAATCACCCACGCTATGGCGAGACTTATACAATAGACACCCCAAACACAATAGTTGGCGCATTAGAATTTGCAAATGGCACCTACGTGACCTTAACAATTACGTCGGAAGCGTCTCTTTTCACAAAACCAACATTTGAAATACATGGCACAGAAGGGGTTTTAACCTGTTTCGACCCTAACGACTTTAATGGCGAACTGCACCTACAGCGCATTTACAACGAGCCCAAGCCAGTTACTTTAATGCATGGTTATTTAGACGATACGAGGGGTATTGCCGTAGCTGATATGGCATACGCAATCAAAAACAACCGCCGGCCAAGGGCACATTTCGACATGGGCTTCCACGCTTTTGAGGCAATTCATGGGATTATTGAGAGCTGCGAAACAGGCAAGGTGTATGTAATGGAATCTGCCTGCCCGCGTCCGGAACCAATTAAAGTTGGGCAGTATTACGGCACAGCGCAAGAAATGCATTTAGACGACTAAGAAGCTATACGCATGGTTGGGAATGTCGAATTAGTGGGGCATTGTTTCGCTAGTTTTTGTTGCTGATGACGCGGCGTACCAGCGGTACGCAAGGAGGAAGCGACGGGAAATAGCGGAATAATACCCCACCAAGGCGACGCTTCCAATCCATGCATATAGCTTCTAATAAAGGAGGAAGTCATATGAAAGCAGGATGGATAGGATTCCCCAGAGAAGGCGAAGGTTTTTGGGAAGCAGTAACTGCTTATGCAAAAATGGGCTACAAAGGCATGGAGGGCGGAGAAGCTCTACTTGGTAAAGGTAATGATAGCGAGAGCATCCACCGTTTCCACGAGCTTGGGCTGAGAGTGCTAACAATTTCAACATCAATTTACGAAATAAAAGAAAATTTGGAGCCCATAATAGAACGTGCCAAGCTGTTAAAAACAAACCGTGCAACCATGTGGTTTGGCTCTATGATGTTTGATGAGCAACCCACAAAAGCAGATTTTTATGCAGAGTTAGAATCTATGGAAAAAGCTGCGGCGGCATTAGCCAAAGAAAACATACAACTCTGCTACCACAACCACGACAAAGAATTTGTTCGCTGTTACGACAATGTAACGGCTATAGACCATATGCTGCTAAACACCCAGTATTTGAAGTTGGAGTTAGATGTAGCTTGGGCAGCCTGGGCCGGGTTTGACCCAGTTATGGTAATTAAACGCTGTAACAGCCGTATTGCAGCTATACACATGAAAGATTACGCAGATGCCGCACCACGCAGCGGAGAGACACCGGTATTTACTTCGTTAGGAACCGGTTCGGTAGATATTGTGGGTATATTGCAGTGTTTACATGAGCTTGGGCATGAATGGGTAGTTTATGAGCAGGATAACTTGCGCAATTTGTCCAGCGATGAGTCTATGATGCTTAGTTGTTTGTATATGAAGGAAACAGGACTGTTTTTTAGCTAAAAGCAAATATAAATGAAAAACACCCCCTAGCCAAAATGCATTGGCTGGAGGTGTTTTTCATTTATTCACTTTATTTAAACATTGGTCCGTAGGCGGCACAAGCTCTGTAGTCTTGCCCTTCCTTATCCATTCCAAAAGCATTCCAGGCGGCGGGGCGGAATATCTCTTCGTCCGGTAAGTTGTGCATGCTCACTGGTATGCGTAGTATAGAGCATAGCGTGATTATATCCGCACCAATGTGCCCATAGCTTATTGCGCCGTGGTTAGCTCCCCAGTTGTTCATAACGTCATATGCGGACTTGAATGGGAATTTTTTGCCCGCACGAGGGGCAAACCATGTGCATGGCCAGGTGTAGTCTGTGCGTTTCCACAATGCGTCGGTTACTTCGTCTGGGAGTTTTACGGTGTAGCCTTCTACCAGTTGCATTACGGGGCCTATGCCTTTTACAAGGTTTAAGCGCATCATAGTAACGGGCATTTCGCAATTGGTTACAAAACGGGATGAATAGCCGCCGCCACGGAAGTAGCCGTTATCTGCAGGGCACCATTCGGTTGCTGATAAAATGGCGTTTTGGTCTGCTTCGGTTACTTCGTACCATGGTTTTATTATGTTGTTGCCGTTTGCGTCTTTGGCGGCACCATTGCCATCCATACAGGCTGCGCCGGAGTTTATTAGGTGAATTAGCCCGTCGGATTCTTTTACTTTACCTGCCACATCATATCCGGTGGCTTTTTTTATTGCGTCCGGGCTCCAGTATGTGCGTACGTCTGCAAAAATTTGGGCTGTGTTGGTTAGTAATTTGCCAAAAAGCATGCTTACGCCGTTTAGTACGTCGTTTTCTGTGGCTAGGATATATGGCTCACGTATGCCGTTATGGTCGAAAGAGGTGTTTAGCAGGCTTTCTGCAAAGTCTCCATTTGGGTAGAAGTCTGTCCATTGGCGTTGGCCTTGGAAGCCTGCGGCAATGGCGTTGTGGCCTAGTTGTTCTTCTTCGCAGCCTTTTGGTAAGTTTGGGTTACCGTTCATTAGGTCTTTAATTATGCACATCATTTTTACTGAGAATTCCCAGTCCCGGTCTTTTTGTTCTCTTGTTTTTTGTACGTGTTCCGGGTTTTTGTCAAAGCCTTCTTTGCAGTGGGCTTTTGTCCAGGCTAGGGCTTTTTCGTATTCGGCTTTGTCGTAAATTTCTTCTGTCATGCGGCGGATTAGTTCTGTTTCGTCTACGGACTCTACACGCATTCCCAGGTATTCTTCCATGAAAGCGGAGTCTATTATGCTGCCGCCTATTCCCATACATATAGAGCCTATTTGTAGGTACGACTTGCCACGCATTGTAGCTGCGGCAACAGCAGCACGGCCAAAGCGGAGTAGTTTTTCTACTACGTCTTCCGGGATGCTGGTTGCGTCTGGCTCTTGCACGTCCCGGCCGTAGATGCCAAAGGCTGGGAAGCCTTTTTGGGCGTGGCTTGCCAGAACGGATGCCAAGTAAACGGCACCTGGGCGTTGGGTGCCGTTAAAGCCCCATACGC
>Ga0123355_10011475_pt1 | contig 13664 bp, 15 predicted proteins | sample TergutEmb28metaG_3_FD_89872 | JGI IMG/M metagenome (GOLD analysis project Ga0123355, IMG submission 89872) | Embiratermes neotenicus P1 segment gut microbial communities from Petit-Saut dam, French Guiana - Emb289 P1 | ecosystem: Host-associated > Arthropoda: Insects > Digestive system > Gut ...
TAAGGCAGGGGTCAACATTATGTATGGATGCGACAATTATTGTTCGTATTGCATTGTGCCCTATGTGCGTGGCCGGGAAAGAAGCAGGCCTGCTGAGGATGTGCTTGCAGAGGTTCGGGCCCTTGCAGAGGATGGGGTTAAGGAGATTATGCTCTTGGGGCAGAATGTTAACTCTTATGGGAAGGGGTTAGGGGATGCTGTTTCCAGCGGAATGGGCGCAAACGATACCAACGGTTCCACGATAACAAATTTTCCTAACTTGCTTCGCCAGGTCAATCAAATTCCTGGTATAGAGCGCGTCCGATTCATGACTTCCCATCCAAAAGATTTTTCCGATGACTTAATCGCCGCTATGCGTGATTCAGATAAGGTTTGCAAATCTGCGCACCTTCCTTTGCAATCTGGTAGCACACGAGTGCTGGCCGATATGAATAGATATTACACCCAGGCCCAGTATTTGGATTTGGTGCGACGATTGCGCGAGGCTATGCCTGGGATTGCCATCACAACGGATATAATCATAGGCTACCCAGGGGAAACAGAAGAGGACTTTGAGGCTACCCTTGATGTGGTGCGACAGGTGCGGTTTGCTGGGGCTTTTACATTTATCTACTCTAAGCGAAGCGGTACGCCTGCGGCCCAGCGTACAGATTTAGTGCCTCGGAAGGTGGCCGCCGAGAGGTTTGAGCGGCTGACTGGTGCGCTTTATCCTATTATGGATGAGATTAATCAGGGGAAGGTTGGGCAGGTGCTGCCTGTTATGGTGGAAGAGGTTGATGGGGTGGCTTGTAAGGGGCGTACTGATGATAATACATTGGTGCATTTTGCAGCGGGAGGAGAATTGTCAGGATTGAATGAACAAGGATTGTTAGTGCCGGGGATGGTTGCACAGGTACGGATTACAGCGGCGAAGACCTTTTACATTATTGGCGAGATAGCTTAAAGTGCTGCAATTTCCTGCTCTTATAGCAGCATTTCCGCTTTTGATGATAATGATAAAGGTTTCTCAAATATCTATAACTCGCTCCAGTATAGAGCTTAGCGTAGTATCACAAGATGCGCTTATCAGCGATGAAATAGATATTGATACCCGCTGATCAGCCTTAATCCGATATTTCATTATATTTATCTCAGAATCTACCGAAATCTGTCCCATTTCCACATGCCTCTTAATTTGCCCAATAGATGTGTTAATCATTTTGGCAAGTAAGGCGCTTAGCTTAAGGTCGAAGCTATGCTGGCTATCCACATGCACAAGAAGCGGAAAATCGCAGTTGTATCGGTTGCCTTGTTCACAGCTGCATCTATTGCTGTGCTTGTTATCGCACTCAACAACATACCCCACATTTGCATAATCAACGGTACAGCCATGCTGGCCAAGAAAACTACGATCAAAGCCATAGTCCCATGCCAATACAGCATCGTTATCAACGAACTTGTCAAAGAGCCCAGTCGGCAAATCATGAGGCCGGATTCCTTTGTAAATAGTCAGCTTCAATGTGCTGTCGCACTTGGTACATTTATATATCAGCCAAATATCAACCCGGGACTGATTTGCGTTAGCACGGAACTTTTCGCTGCAATAATACGCCATCTTGCGGTTGCATTTACTGCAATGCCGGATAATATTGGGCGTATTGGTTGGTTTTATACGCCATGTGGTTTCGTTAATCATTTTACCCCCAAGGGCTATGTGGGTATCCTTGCATTCCCATTTGGCCCGAAAATATTGATGATGCTTTCACACATTCTCAATAAGGATAGAGCCGGGCGGGACTAATCACTACCTAAAAGATAGTTATGCAAAGAGATTGAGGGTGTAAGAAGCTGTATCCAGCTGGTAATAAAAAACGCAACCGGCGATATCTACGGTTGCGTTAGTCATTCATTTAGCTCTTGCTTATCTTGTTTTCGGCCAAGGGTGATTATTCTCTCGATGCTTTTTTCTGACAAAAAGTGAAGAATGGCCAGGTCTCCTATTTTTTTGCCGGATTTGTACTGGGCGTATATATTGGCATTGCGTTTGCTGGTTTCGGCTTTTGAGTAGGTATTTTCGCCCCAGCTTTTTCGGGTCTTTTTTGGAATGTAAACATACGCACCATCTGCATACTGTTGCAATAGCGCCAAAACATCTTCCGGCAAGATGTCCTGGGCGTTCACATAGCGCATAGTGCTCCTCCCAAGTATGCTGCGTACCGCAGCTAGATGTAGTTGTCTTTCAAAAATCCGCACGCTTCAAGCGGTTTTTGGAAGGCATTACTACATCTTGTGAGGAACGCTAGCCAGTTTCTTTGGAATGAGCAAAGGCTATTGTGTATTTAGTTATAAAACGCAATAGCCCTTGCTATGCGCTTGTTGCTGGAGTAGTCAAAACAGGTTTCCCCCCTTGTTGTGTTAGCGGATGAGGGTATTATAGTCTTTATTGAGTGAAAATGCTAGCCGCCTTTCATTTGCTACTCACTAATTGCACGATACCCCACGCCCACTTCGGTAAGCACATACCTGGGCTCTGCTGGGTTTGGCTCAATTTTGCGGCGTATATTGGCCATGTTTACCCTAAGCACCAGGTTGTCGCTGTTATACGGCCCCCAGATTTCGTTAATAATCTGGTCATGAGTCAGCACTTTGCCTGCATTTAATGTTAACAATGTCATGATGCGAAATTCTATAGGGGTAAGGTGAACATGTTTATCGCCCACACAGACAATGCGGCTGGCGTAGTTTATTGTAAGCCCACCTGCAGAAAACTGCCCGACTTTTATGCTAGGGGTGCTGGAGCCATGACGCAATGCCGCTCGTATCCGGGCAAGATGCTCGGCCCTTCCAAAAGGCAAAATCAGCACGTCGTTGGCGCCAGCGTCCAGGGCGTCTACAATAGCGCTTTCGTCTGCAGATTCTAGTAGGAAGATAATAGGCACTTCATAGTACCTTCGCAGATTTCTTATTAATGTAAGTCCACCTGTTCCTGGTAAATCCGCACTTATTAGCACTAGATGAGAATGGCGTTGCTCAAGAGAGTTAGCCACTGCTTTAGCCGAAATAGCCATCTCAACGCTATAGCTCTGTGCAAGCTGCTCGCGTATTTCATCTGCTTCAGAGCATCGCATTATTGCTAGTAGGATTGATTTTTTTTGACGCATATTATTCTCCTATCAGCCGAAGCTTGGGTTAAAAAGTATTACAGCCCTTCTCGTGCGGGGCCTAAATCCGTAATCTTAACAAAATCTTTATATACAAAAATTTCAGGTATTGTACCATAGACAGGTACGCTTAACAGAATCTTTATGCAAATATTTTTTTTGTTAGTATCCGAGGGCTTTTTATGACGAAACTTACCAAGGAAGAGATAAGAGCGATTTTCCGCGCAATGTCCCTTATAACCACTATGGGGGTATCCATTGTTACCTGCGTGGGGATGGGTGTGTTTGTGGGCTGGCTTTTGGATCGCTGGCTTTGCACCTCGCCTTGGATGATTTTAGTATTTTCTCTTCTTGGGGTCGCGGCTGCCTTTAAAACAATGTTTGAGTTATTTAAACGTGTAGACACCGGGGGCAAATGATGGACTTCGACCTTACCAGATATGCAAACAAGATGATTATGGTTATCATATGTGCTTCCCTTGTGATGATTTTGGGTGGGATTGTTTTTTTGCGGTCTTGGCTTGCGGTGGAGTTTGGCCTGGGTGTGGTTTTGGCTTGCGGACTTAATATTGTCAAGGTAATCTTGCTTAAATATACAGTAACCAAGGCGGCCAGTATGCAAGCCGGTGGTATGGGTTATACTGGCGGCATGTACATGGTGCGGTTTTTGCTTACCGGGCTGGTGCTGGTGGCGGCGCATTTTATTCCTTTTGTGGAGCTTTTAGGGGCGGTATTTGGGCTTCTTGCCATGCCTATTGCCAGTTATGCTTTGCGGTTTTTTATTAAAGACTAAGAAAGGGCATCTACTGCATGATAAATTTTGACATAAATGTATACCGTGTCATAACCATCGGTTCCATAGATATATGGATCACAGATACCCTTATTGTAATGGGCGGTATTATGCTGATTCTTATTGCCTTTGCCATAGTTGTTCGGATAAAGTTGCGTAAGTTTCAGGAAATCCCTACGGGTTTTCAAAACTTTGTAGAGCTTGCAGTCGAGACTTTCGAAAACTTTGTAGAAGGCAGTGCCGGGGCCAAGCTTAGCTGGGTTGGGGGCTGGTTTTTTACGGTGTTTTCATTTTTGCTGATTTCTAACATGAGCGGGGTAATCTGGTTTGTGCGCCCTCCAACCGCTGACTGGACCGTACCCTTAGCCCTTGCTCTTGTGTCAATTTTGCTGATGCAGGCGGTGGGCATCTGGTATCGCCGCGGCGAGTATTTCAAAAAATTTCTTAAGCCGTTTTTCTTATTTCTTCCGATCAATATTTTGGGGGAACTGTCACGGCCTATTTCTCTTAGTTTTCGTTTATTTGGCAATGTTCTTGGGGGTATGATTTTGGTATCTTTGGTTTATTCCCTTACCCCTACGATTGTGGCAATGTTTTTGCCTGTTGTGCTTCACGCTTACTTTGATGTAATATCCGGAGCTCTTCAGGCTTTTGTTTTTACTGTGCTTAGCCTTACTTATTTGGGGCTGGCTACTTCAGAAGATTAAATTCGGGGGCAGAGCCCTCATTAAAAGGAGGAACCAATCACATGGATCCTGTAGCATTTGTAATGGCAGTAGCCTATATCACGGCCACTGCCGCAATCTTCAACGGTTTTTTGACAACCTTTGCCCAGGCAAAAATCGCCTGCGCCGCAATTGAAGGTATTGCCCGTCAGCCTGAGGCTCGGGGATCTATTACCACAGCTATGTTCGCCAGCCTTGCAATGGCGGAGACCGCTGGTATTTATGGCCTGGTTGTTGCCATTATTATTCTTTTCCCCAACCCAATCCTGACCAATTTCATCCAATACTTGGCATAGGTCATGAGCGGGTTATTTTTTCTGCTGGATGCACTGCCGGAAGGCCGAATAATTGATTTTGACTTGGTAACAGTTATCTCGACTATTGCCAACTTGGTTCCCCTGTTGCTTTTGGGCCTTATCCTCACAAAAGTGATGTATGCCCCTGTGCGGAAGTTTTTGAATGATCGTACAGAGCGTATACGCACTCAGCTGGCCGAGGCCAAAGAAGGCCGCGCCGCCGCAGGCGAGCTTAGGGCCAGATATGACCGCCAGCTTAAGGATATTGATCTGGAGCGGACGGCTATATTGGATGAGGCAAAGAGGCAGGCAAGCGAACAACGGGAGCAGATTTTGGCCCAAGCCAAGGACGAGGCCAGGGATTTAAAAGGCCGGGCGTCCATGGAAGTTGAAATGGAACGGGAACGTATCCGAGACGAGATACATTCCGCTATCATTGATATTTCCTCGGATATGGCGGAAAAGCTGCTGGCTGCGGCTATTGACAAAAAGGCCCATGAGCGGCTTTTTGACGATGGGCTTGCGGAGCTTGATAGGGTGGTTTTTAGTGGCTGATTTAAGTACCAGATATGCTAGGTCTTTGTTTGAATTGGCGATAGAGCGCGGGCTTGCTTCTGATTATAAGGAGCAGGCAGCTTTTATTAGCGATGCTTTTTCTGACGAAGAGTGCAAGCGCATCATCACCCACCCCCGGATACCTATGGCAGAGAAATACGCCTTTCTTGACGGGGCTTTTGCCGGGCGCATCCATGAGGATTTGCTGGGCTTTATGCGTCTTACTGTGGCTAAAAACCGGGAAGAGTTTCTTGCCCCGGCATTGGATGTATTGGTTGAGATGATTCACCGCCATCAGAATTTCACTACTGCCAAGGTTGTATCTGCGGCGGTGCTTACGCCTGAGCAGGAAAACAGGCTAAAGCTTTCACTTATGCGCAAGCTGGGCAAACAGGTGGAGCTGATGGTTGAGGTTGATGCCTCTCTTATTGGCGGATTCCGGCTGCATGTGGATGGTCATGTTTTTGATAGGACTGTAAGGCGTATGCTTAAGGATATGAAAGAAACTATCGGTTCTGTAATGTAGATTTTAAGAGAAAAGGAAGCGGCTCATGATTTTCAAGCCTGATGAAATAAGCTCGATAATAAAACAGCAAATCAGGGAATATTCCACCAAGATGGACGTTTCTGAGGAAGGGACTGTCCTCCATGTTGGCGATGGCATTGCCAGGGTCTACGGCTTGCCGGGGGCTGTCAGCGGAGAGCTCTTAGAGTTTCCCGGTGATATCTTTGGCATTGCCCTAAACTTGGATGAAGACTCCATCGGTGTGGTGCTTCTTGGCCCGGACACCAATATCCGCGAGGGTGATTTGGTAAAGCGCACAAGGCGGGTATGCGAAGTCCCGGTTGGAGATAGCTTGCTGGGACGGGTTGTTGACCCATTGGGGCAGCCCTTAGATGGTGGAAACCCTCTTCCATACGGCACTCCCTCCCGGGAAATTGAACGTATTGCCCCTGGGGTAATAGAGCGCAAGGAAGTAAACGTTCCCCTCCAAACCGGGATTATGGCCTTAGATGCCCTTGTGCCCATAGGCCGGGGCCAGCGAGAGCTGATTATTGGCGATCGCCAAACTGGCAAGACTGCCATTGCTATTGACACTATCATTAATCAACGTCATACCGGCGTCCATTGCGTATATGTGGCAATCGGTCAAAAGGCATCAACAGTGGCACGGGTTGCGCGTACTTTGCGGGATGCGTTCCCAGATGATGAGCCAATAAATGATTACCGTGTTGGCGCTATGAAATACACAACAATAGTTGCCGCCAATGCCAGTGATACTGCGCCTATGCAGTACATTGCCCCATACTCTGGTTGTGCCATCGGCGAAGAATGGATGGAGCAAGGCAAGGATGTGCTGGTAATTTATGACGATTTATCAAAACATGCCGTGGCCTATCGTGCCCTCAGCTTGCTGCTTCGCAGGCCGCCGGGCCGTGAGGCTTATCCCGGCGATGTTTTTTATTTGCATTCCCGGCTTTTGGAAAGGGCGGCCTGTCTGGAGAAAGGCGGCACACTTACAGCCCTGCCTATAATTGAAACCCAGGCTGGAGATATTTCTGCGTACATCCCTACAAATGTAATTTCCATTACGGATGGGCAGATTTTCCTGGAAACAGAGCTGTTCAACAGCGGCATACGCCCTGCTGTCAGCCCTGGGCTTAGCGTATCCCGTGTAGGGGGGGCGGCCCAGACTAAAGCTATGAAACAGATTGCCGGGCCACTGCGCTTAGAGTATGCCCGGTATCGGGAGCTTGCGGCCTTTTCTCGCTTTGGGTCGGATCTTAGCAAGGAAACAGAGCTTGCTTTGCAGCTTGGCGAACGGGTTGTTGAGATGCTTAAGCAGCCCCAAAACCAACCGCTGCCTTTTGAGGAGCAGATTATTTTCCTGTTTGCTGTTACCCAGGGAAATTTCTTGCAGGGTGTGCCTGTCAAGCCCAGTTCACTTATGGATAGAACAAAAATGGCCTTGCTTAACTATTTCCGGGATTGCCGTTATGACGCGCATATGGGTGGCATGGGCCGGGACATTTTGGCTGAGATACGGAATAAAAAGGAGCTTACGCCGGAAATACGTGAAGGGCTGTATGAGGCGCTTAAATTATTTGTGTGGTTGCCTTTTGAAGAGTTATTGCTGATTCTTTTTGATGAAGGCAATAATGCTTCCTTGGGAATGACTGATGCGGAAATCCGCCAGGTTGCCGATGCGCTGCTGCTGTTCCACTTTAACCAGCGGGACGATGTGCGGCGGTATATTATGCGGGATAAAGGCTTTGGCAATGCTGTTGAGGATAGGGTTTTTCTTGAGATACCGGCAGGTAGTCCTATTGCGAAAGTGTATGCTAAGGAAATTGGGATTGCCAAGGAGCGTAGCGATGTGCGCACGGCTGTTAGTGCGGGTGTCGCGGATATTCAAGAATCCAAGTCTCCCGGTGACGAAAACTTGAAGGATGATGTTACCCATTCCGGTGACAACAACCCTCGTGTAGATGCCGAATCCTCTAATGACGGAAATTCATATGAAGAAAGCGTCGCCATTTCAATGGAATCCGCAGATAAACGCGAGCCGCTAATCGCACCGTTGCTTGACCAGGCAATTCGCGAAACTACTAATTTCTTAACCCGGCTATTTGAGCAACGCCACGAGGGTAGGGGATATCTTGCGGAGAACTTCACTCAGATAAGGGAAGTTAAATCCCGTGGCGAGGCCATTCCCAAGGATTTGCATGACCTATGCATAGCCAACCTACGGGCGCTTCTGACCCGAGACGAAATTGCAGGTATCTTGGAAAGATACAGGAGATAACATGCCATCAGTAAATGCAATAAAGCAGCGCCGCGGCGTTGTAATGAATATGAAGCAAGCCATGAAAGCTATGAACCTGGTGGCCACGGCTAAGCTTCGCAAATCCAGAGAGCGGTGGGGGAATACCCTGCCTTTTTTGGAGGGTACGGATAATATTATGCTGGATGCGGCAAAAAGCCCCCTGACTGCAAGCAATATTTATGTGCAAGAGCGGAATAAGCCCCACAAAAACACTGGCTATATTGTGCTAACCAGCGATAGAGGTAAGTGTGGCTCTTACAATATAAATATCTGCAAGGCCGTGCTGGCTCATGCCAACGCCCATGGGAAAAGTGCGTTAATCCTTCCCGTTGGTGCGCGGGGCATGGATTTTTTTGTTTCTCAGAGTCAGAACGTGCACCGGTTTCTTGGTAGTATGTCCGAAGCGCCTTCCTATGAAGAAGCTGAGGCTATCGGGGCACAGGTGCTGGAGGATTTTTGCGGGGAATCAAGAGCGGCGGACGCAGTAAACAAGACAAGAGCCCCCAAAACTACCGAAATAGTAGGGGAAATTGATGAGCTATATATTGCATATACCCGATATCACACAGTTTTGAACCTCGAGCCGATTGTTAGACCAGTGCTGCCCATAGGGCTACGCCTATCTGAAGAGCCAGACATGGATTTCGAGACAGACCCCCCCGAAATGGAATACGACCCAGACGTTGACAGCTTCCTAGGCTACATGGCCCCTATGTACCTGAATGTGCAGATTTACGGGGCAATGCTGGAGGCCGCCCTATGCGAGCAAGCCGCCCGTATGGTTGCCACCGACACTGCTGTCAACAATGCAGAGGAACTTATCGAAAACTTGACACTGCAGTTTAACCGCCAGCGTCAGGGGATTATTACACAGGAAATCACCGAGATAGTCAGCGGGGCCAGTGCGCTTACTTAGGCAATAAGGTATAGCATTTTCAGTTTTCGTTGTCGCGTTGCGAGCCAAAAATCGGCGGCTTTAAGCCGTTTTTGGCGAAGTAAGGCGATTACGAAAACGAAAATTGCTATAATACAAGGTTTGGCCTTGATGATACTGATAAAGGTTTAGTATGTATTCAGTTTTGATGATGCTGATAAAAGGTTTTTTCATGCTTGGTTGGTGGCGTATGTTATGCTCTGTAATGGAGCCATAGGAGGGAATATTGATGAACCTATCAGTGATTAAGCAAATCGTGGAAGCAGAAATGGCCAGCAAGCACAACCCTCCCAACTATATGGAGCGCAACGCAAAGTATGAACACGGCCAGCGCACCGCCGTTCTTGCGGTGCGCCTGCGCAAGTTGATCCTTCCGGCAGAAGAAAAGTACGATGATATATTGACAGTAGCTGCATGGTTCCATGACGTATGTCATGGCGAAGACAATCACTGGACGGCAGGCGCAAGGCGTGCCAAAGAGCTGTTAGCTGATTACTGTACCTCCGATGAACTAGAGCAAATTTGTGACATTATAGCCGTCCACGATGACCGTACACTGCAATGTAACTACTCCGATATAATAAAAATACACCAGGATGCAGATTTCCTTGACCATCTAGGTACGCATGATATATGGGTTCATGCCGCCCATGTTGGAGCCCTGAATGGGACAATAAATGAGAAGCTAAGATATTTCCGCGATGTACGTCCAGGTGAAGCTGCAAGATGGCGAACAGAAATTAATTTTGAAATATGCAAACCAATTTTTGATGAGAAACTGCGCTATGTAGCATCTTTTGTGGAGCGTCTTGCAGTAGAAAACGCCGGCGGCATATGGGATGAGGACGTGTTGCTATGAACAACGATATCTGCCTAAAAGTATCAGGTGGTACATTTAATTATCGCGTTGGGGCAATAATCCAGCATGACAGCAAGCTGTTAATGGTAAAAAACAGCGGCGATACTTTCTATTACACAATCGGCGGCCGGGTAAAGTTTGGCGAAGCAGCCCAAGATACAATCCTCAGGGAGGCCCTGGAAGAAACAGGCCTGCCATTAGAAATAGAAAGACTGGCCTTTATTCATGAGAATTTTTTTGCGTTTAATCCTGAGTCAGAGCCATGCCACGAAGTATGCCTATTCTTCCTTATGAAGCCTCACGAAAAGCTTGTGGAAATCCGGCAGACATTTGAAGAAGCCTATGGTGAAGTCAGCATCCACTGGCTTCCTATAGATAATCTTGATAAATATGAGGTATATCCAGAATTTTTTAGAACGGCTCTTACCAGTCATCAGGCCAATGTAAGGCATTTTGTTACCCGTAACGATATAACCAGCGAGGTCACAAATTAGAGCTAGCCAAGCAAGTCAAAGTAAGTAAACAAAATAAAGTAAACAGATCAACATATCAATGCAGGGTATCCCATGGTTTACCCAAAGGAGCGATAACTTTGTCAACAAACAGCACAGGCAAATTACTACAAATAATAGGCTCTGTAATAGACGTCCGTTTCGAGGGGCCTCTACCAGCTTTATACAATGCAGTAGAAGTCTCCGGCACATCTTTGGTACTGGAGGTAGCTCAGCACTTGGGAGACAACACAGTCCGCTGTATTTCCATGGGTTCTACAGAAGGCCTGTCCCGAGGTATGGAAGCCCGGGATACAGGCGCACCAATTTCAGTGCCGGTAGGCCCGGAAACCCTGGGGCGTATGATGGACGTACTAGGCCGTCCAATAGACAATAAACCCGCCCCAGAAACCGCTGAAAACTGGTCTATCCATCGTGCAGCCCCCGGCTTTGCAGACCAAACCGACAAGGCCGAAATCCTGGAAACCGGTATCAAGGCAATTGACCTGTTATGCCCCTATGCCAAAGGCGGCAAAATCGGCCTATTCGGCGGGGCAGGGGTTGGCAAGACCGTTATCATAATGGAGCTGATAAACAATATCGCCAGCTTTCATGAGGGGCTATCCGTTTTCACCGGAGTAGGGGAGCGCACCCGGGAAGGCAACGATACGTACTACGAAATGATGGCCTCCGGCGTACTGGACAGGACGGCACTAGTCTTTGGGCAGATGAACGAGCCCCCAGGGGCACGTATGCGTGTAGGCTTTACGGGCCTTACAATTGCCGAGTACTTCCGGGATATATCCCGCCAGGATGTGCTGCTGTTTATTGATAATTTCTTCCGCTTTGTGCAAGCCGGGTCGGAAGTTTCGGCACTGCTTGGGCGTATCCCAAGTGCGGTGGGCTACCAGCCTACTCTTGCAACAGAAGTTGGTGCATTGCAGGAGCGCATTACCTCTACCAAAACCAGCGCCATAACCTCCATCCAGGCAATTTACGTCCCTGCCGACGACTATACTGACCCATCAGTTGCTACCACTTTTGCCCACTTAGACGCAACAACCAACCTTTCCCGCGCAATTGCGGAAATAGGTATCTACCCGGCCATTGATCCTCTTGCGTCAACCTCCCGTATGCTGGAAAGAGGTGTTGTGGGGGATAGTCACTATGATGTGGCCCGCCGGGTGCAGTCCACTTTACAGCGGTACAAGGATTTGCAAGATATAATCGCTATTTTGGGAATGGACGAACTTTCCGAGTCAGACAAGCTTACCGTTGCCCGTGCACGTAAGGTGCAGTTCTTCCTATCTCAACCCTTCACCGTGGGAGAGAAGTTTACAGGAATAAGCGGGAAATATGTAAAAATTGAAGATACAGTTGAGGGCTTTAGGCAGATACTGGACGGCGAGCATGACCATATGCCTGAGGGTATTTTCCAAAACGCCGGTACTATTGAGGATGTAACTAAGCGGTTTGCGGAGTCGCAGATATAGAAAGACTCATCTGGTATAAATGAAGGTGGCCCAAATGCCCGATAAAAAACTAGAAATCTTCGTAATAACCCCAAACGCAACAGAGCAAGAAAAATACAAATTCCATGGCCAAAGCGATATGGTAATTTTGCGCTGTCTAACCGGCGATATAGGCATCCTGCCAGGCCGGGTAGCCTGCTCCGCAATCCTAGGTGAAGGCCCTCTTCGCATACTTGACGATGAAGCTCCTGAGAGGAAAATCGCAGTGCTAGGCGGGGTATTTCACTTCGAAAACGATACACTGACCGTGATAACCCAAAAAGCCCTGCTGCCCGGCGAGATAGACATAACCGCCACCGAAGTCCAAGTAAGGGAGCATGAAGCCCGCCTAACCCAAGAAACAAAAGTGGCCGAAAAGGATAGAATAAGAGAAGAGCTGCGCCGCTGTAAAGTGCTATTAGACGTTGCCGGCCGCAGTATATAGCAGTTTACTTTACCTTTTCGTTGTCTCCGTTACGAGTCGAAAATCTCAGGCGGTAATGAGTTTTTGACGAAGGAAGGGGATTATGAAAAGTTGAATTGCTACATGATCGCTTTTGTCAAAAATGAAACAACTTATTGAGCTTGCTATCAAGGACAGGGTGATGCTAAGTGATACTGCAACTAAAGGACATACAAAAAAACATAGGAGCCGAAGAAATCCTAAACAATATCTCCTTCATATTGGAAGAAAAAGAAAAAGCCGCCTTAGTAGGTGTAAACGGTGCTGGCAAAACCTCGGTCTTTCGTATAATCACCAACCAGTGGCAGCCTGACGAAGGGGCCATGACCCGCCCTGCAGGCACAACAATAGGCTACCTGCCGCAGCTGGCAGAAACTGACCCAAACCTACTAGAATCCATACCAACAGGCCATACTCTATACGAAGTACTGGATGCGGTTTTCGAACCCCTAAAAAAAATAGAATCAGAAATCCGTAGCCTAGAACAGCACATGACCACCCAAACAGGCCAAGAGTTAGACACCTCACTAAACCGCTACGCAAATCTGACCACCCGCTTCGAGGCTGCCGATGGCTACAGTACATCTAGCCGTGTGCGGGGTGTTCTTAAAGGCTTGCATTTTACAGAGGATCAGTGGAAACAACCATTTGCAGAGCTATCCGGTGGTCAAAAAACCCGAGCCTTGCTAGGCCGCCTGCTATTGGAGTCTCCAGAGATAATGCTGCTGGACGAACCAACCAACCACCTAGATATAGAAAGCGTGTCCTGGCTGGAGGATTATCTAAAAAGCTCGAAAAGCGCTGTAATACTAATCTCCCATGACAGGTATTTCATGGATAAGGTAGTCACTAAAACCATAGAAATAGAGCGCAAACGCTCCACTGTTTACAATGGTAACTACACTTATTTCGCAGAAAAAAAAGCTCGTGACAGGGCTTTGGCCGAAAAACAATTTGCCGAAAACCAAAAAGTAATAAAGCACCATGAGGAAGTAATAAAAACCCTGCGCTCGTACTCAACTGAGGCAGCAATAATCCGTGCAAAAAGCCGTGAAAAGCTCCTTTCCAA
>Ga0123355_10011476_pt1 | contig 13663 bp, 13 predicted proteins | sample TergutEmb28metaG_3_FD_89872 | JGI IMG/M metagenome (GOLD analysis project Ga0123355, IMG submission 89872) | Embiratermes neotenicus P1 segment gut microbial communities from Petit-Saut dam, French Guiana - Emb289 P1 | ecosystem: Host-associated > Arthropoda: Insects > Digestive system > Gut ...
TATGGAAACAGCAAAATTATTTCAAAATGGTCAAAGTCAGGCCGTTCGGCTTCCAAAGGAGTATCGCTTTGCAGGAAATGAAGTTGGTGTTACACGTATGGGTGAGTTGGTAGTGCTTTATCCAAAGGAGAAAAGGGACGAACTTTTCTTTTCGAGTTTAGGACATTTTACAGATGATTTTTTTGATTCAATTGCATCAGCAAGGTCAGAAGACGATAAAAATATAGAAAGAGAGCCACTGGATGCGGCAGAGGCAATGATATGAAATACTTACTGGACACAAATACATGCATTTTTCTTATGAAAAATAAGGAATCTGTTGTGGAGCAATATAAGTCTAAAAAGCATTTTGGTGTTTCAATTTCAACGATCACAGCTGCTGAGTTATATTATGGCGTATATAATAGTGTATACCCTCAAAAAAACGGATTAAATTTAGCCAATTTTTTGATAGGGCTAAGCATTTTTGAGTTTGATAGTATTGCGGCCATGGAGTACGGACGCATTCGGGCAGTGTTGCGTAAGAAAGGGACTCCTATTGGTCCTTTGGATATGCTTATTGCGGCTCATGCCCAAGCAAAGGGTTTGATATTGGTTACTGATAATATTCGTGAGTTTGAACGTGTGGAAGGGTTAGAAATAGAAAACTGGCTATAAAGCCTGTGCTGGTTTTTATCTCCATATTCTGATACACTGTCCCAGAAACTTCATGAAAATTCTCAAGAAAAATAAAATAAAAAGGACTGAGATTATGGTACGTTCACGTTTTGCCCCCAGCCCCACCGGTCAGATGCATATAGGCAACCTGCGCACCGCATTATACGAATATCTGATTGCAAAGCATAGCGGCGGCACTTTTATCTTGCGTATAGAAGACACAGATCAAAACCGCTACGTAGAAGGGGCTACAGATATCGTCATTAAAACACTGGGCATTGCAGGCCTGATCCATGACGAAGGCCCGGGCGTTGGCGGCAATTATGGCCCATATTTTCAAAGTGAGCGTAAAGCCAGCTACTTGCCCTATGCAAAGGAGCTCATCGAAAAAGGAGCAGCGTATTATTGCTTTTGCTCCAAAGAAAAGCTGGAAAATCTGGATGAAGCGTATGAGCAGGATCAGCAACAAAAATATGACAGGCATTGCTTTAGCCTGTCCAAAGATGAAGTGAGTGCAAAGCTTGCCGCTGGCGAGCCTTATGTTATCAGGCAGTTTATCCCAGAGGGCAAAACCACTTTTCATGACGAGGTTTTTGGGGATATCACCATCGACCACGAGGAGATTGAGGATCAGATTTTGATAAAGTCCGACGGTATGCCTACCTATAATTTTGCCAATGTTATTGACGATCATTTGATGGAAATTACGCATGTGGTGCGGGGCAGCGAGTATCTGACCTCCACCCCTAAATATAAATTGCTGTACGAAGCTTTTGGCTGGGATGTGCCCGTTTATGTGCATTTGCCATTGCTGTTGGGGGATCATGGCGGGAAGATGTCCAAGAGAAAGGGCGATCCTTCCTTTGATGATTTGCTGGCGCAGGGGTATTTGCCGGAGGCGGTAATCAATTATGTGGCGTTTTTGGGATGGAGCTCTCCCGATAATCGTGAGTATTTTACCTTGTCAGAGCTGGTTGAGGTTTTTGATTACAAGCACATCAGCAAGTCACCTTCATCCTTTGATGTCAAAAAGCTGGCCTGGATGAACGGCGAGCATATCAAGCGCCTGTCGGAAGATGTCTTCTATGAAATGGCATTGCCAACGCTGCAATCTGCAATAAAAACGCCGGGTATTGATTTGAAGGAAATAGCCAGGCTGGTTCAATCTCGTGTGTTGTTTGTAAGGGATAGTATTGAACTGGTCGATTTTATCGACCAGTTGCCCGACTATGATATTGCGCTGTTTACGCATAAAAAGATGAAGACCGATCCGGTTGTGGCTATGGCGGCATTGGAGGCGATCATTCCTGTATATAAGGATATAGCTGTAGATGATTGGAATAATGATACGCTTTATGCTGCGGCAGTAGCGTGTGGTCAGGCTAAGGAATGTAAAAATTCCCAGATATTATGGCCTATCCGGACAGCACTTTCTGGTAAGCCATCTTCTCCTTGTGGGGCTTCGGAGTTGTGTGCTTTACTGGGCAAGGATAAACATTAAAGAGGCTGGAGATTGGGATTGAAAAATTGCGAAAAGCTGATTAATACGGGGATGAAAAAGGTTTATCAAAATCATCAAAGATGGATCTGATGACAATTGATGTTACTTTTCCGGTTTTGACATTAAGAACAAAAAATTGATTTGTAGAGAGTGAATATCCATGATCGATTTACCTAAATCATCGTTAGAATTGCTGATTGCTTGTTTAAGAAACAATCCTTTGCTTAATGAAGAATATGAACGATATAAGGAAATAACAGGAAAAATTTACGATGAGACGAATGCTGATTTGGTTAAAGCAATTCTTAACTCTGAAATCGAATCCTATACGCCAGATTTTTATAATATGCTGAGGGGTATTGTTTGTTCGGAATTTTGTATGTACGGACTGCGTGAGGATTACGAGCCAAATGGCTATGGGCTTAGGCTTGAATGTTTAATTGATGAGATTGGCCATCTTTTCATGTACAAAGACTTGGATATCCCATTACCTATAACGATGACTGATGTCCCATATGAGCTTCTTGGCATATTACCCTCTGCATCTAATAAGGATGTGATACATGCTTTCAATAAAAAATATGAAAATTATTCCCAGATGCAGTTTAGTGATGGTGATTTGGCATATGCGTATTATAGCGAGCATATTAGTCCGGTAAAAGCGGCCTTTTTGGAAATTTGTATTGCTAGAAGCATAGATAGAGATGAATTATTTTTTAACAGGGAAGCAGTACAATGAAACACGCATACATCTTATTAGTTTTTATCGGCTTCGGCATCCGATTGGCAGCATTCGCCATCAACATGCCCTTTTTAGTGGATGTCGGTACCTTTCAGGCATGGGCGGCAATGTTGTACGATGGCGGACTTTCCAATTTCTATTACTCCGATGCTTTTACAGACTATCCGCCGGTGTATATGTATGTCCTATGGGTAGTGGGGGCTATTCGCCATGTTTTTGGGTTGGCGTTTTTTAGCCCGATGTTTAATCTGGTTACTTTTATGCCCGCTATCATTAGCGATGTGATAACAGGGCTGTTAATTTATAACTTGTGTCGTCAAGTGTTCGAAGATGATAGTGATAATACACCTTTTTGGATAGCACTGGCCTATCTGGCTAATCCGGCAGTTATTATCAACTCTGCCGTATGGGGACAAGTCGATTCGATTCACACCTTGCTCCTGTTTTTGGCCTTATACGCTGTTTCAAAAAAGCAGACCTTGCCAGTGTATCTGCTATATGGTGTGGCTGTTTTAACTAAGCCGCAGTCTTTGATGGTTGCGCCAGTGTTTTTATACTCGGCATTTTATTATTGTAAGGAGCGGGATTATTCCTTTAAGGCCATTGCTACAATGGCAGGCTATGCCGTGGCTACATTCGCCTTCATGGCTCTGATATCATTACCGCTTGCGCCCGGCTTTGATTTGTCACCGATCATTCGCCAGTATATTGATACGTTGGGCTCTTATCCTTTTGCCTCCGTCAATGCATATAACTTTTATGCTTTAACCGGCGGTAACTGGCGGGAGATCACTCCTTTTTATGCCTTGGTGAGTGTGGTCGCCATTTCTGGTGTTACAATCATGTCATTTTGGATTTTGCATCGCAATTGGGGCAGGGAAAGTGTCTTCTTTACGGCTGCATTGTTATTTATCATGACATTTGTATTTTCCGTTCATATGCATGAACGCTATTTGTTTCCGGCGCTTTTGTTTTTGCTGGTGGCGTCTATTTTTAGGGCCGGCAGAGATAAAGCGGACAAAAGCATGTGGGTATTATATGCCGTGTTTTCGGTAACATTGTTTATAAACTGCGCTGATGTCCTGCTGATGTCATATGGGGTACGGCTGTTTACGATTGGGATGCCACAGCTATTCCCGGAGGCTTTCAGGTCTATTGATGAGGCCATGGCTTTGGTGTCATTTGTCAATGTAGTTATGGCGGTGTATGCGCTAAAGGTTGGGCGGGGTATTGTAAAATGAAAATGGATAGATATTCAGTTTTTCTGCTGGTGCTGATCGTGGCTTACTCTATACTGGCCTTTTACAATTTGGGCACTGTCCCAAGCGACATGTATTTTGATGAAATTTATCATGCAAGAGCCGGTTACGAATTATTGCATGGTCTCCCGCTTTTAGAAGATACACACCCGCCTATGGGTAAAAATTTTATTGCCTTAAGTATTCATTTTTTTGGAATGACACCCTTTGCATGGCGGCTGCCGGGAACATTAGCAGGGATTATGATGATCCCGCTGATGTTTATATTTGGAAAGCTGATGTTTAACTCGTCCCGGTGGGGGCTGTTTGCCGCATTTATATTTGCATTTGACTTTATGCCGTTTGTTCAGACAAGGATTGCCACAATTGACAGCTATGTAACTTTGTTTGTGATCGCATCGTATCTATGCATGTATGCTTATGTAAAAAATGCCGAGACTGCATCCCTGAAAAAGGGCTTGCTATGCCTTTTGGGGTCGGGTCTGTTTATTGGCTTGGCTATTGCATCAAAGTGGCAGGGCGTGTATGCTGCTATGGGATTGCCGCTGGTGTTTTTTCCGGCTTGGTATGGGATGTATAAGCAGAGGCCGAGGGCAGCATGGATTACTTTTGCTTGTTGTTTTGCTTTTTTCATAATGGTTCCCGGCGTGGTCTATCTGTTATCTTATATCCCATTTGTGCGAGCGATGGATATGGGCGATGGCTTTTGGATTACATTTACAAACAATCAGCACCGTATGTTTACCTATCATTCGGGCTTGCAAGAAGGGCATCCGTTTTCTTCTCGCTGGTGGGAATGGCTGTTGATTATCCGGCCTGTGTTCTATTACAGCAATGAAGTTTCGCAAACGATGAGACAGGGCATCAGTGCTTTTGGCAACCCGGCTGTTTGGTGGATGGGTATTGCCGCTACAGGTACGGCTTTTGTCGCTATTGTCGCTTTATGGAATAAAAAAGCAACAGAATATCAACCAGAGATTATTTTTTTGTTAATCGCCTACGCTGCGCAGTTTGTCCCATGGATGTTTGTATCCAGAGCCACATTTATATATCATTATTTTCCCAGTGTGCCTTTTGTGGTTTTGCTGATTGTGCTCTTCTTTAAAACACATGTATCGACAAATTATCCTAAATTGACATTGGTTTATGGGGCCTTGGTATTGGGGCTGTTTATATTGTTTTTCCCCGTGTTATCGGGGATGCCCGTGTCGATAGATTTTGTGCATACATTTCTACGCTGGTTCCCAGCATGGGTCTTAATTTAATCTGAAGATGAGAAAGGAAACCTCCCGTGAAACCAATATATTCTGTAGTCATCCCTGCTTATAATGAGGAAGAAGTTATACCAGAGGCTTATAAACGCCTGACTGCCGTCATGCAATCCATGGACGAGCCTTACGAGCTGGTTTTTGTAAACGATGGCAGCCGGGATAGCACGGCTCAAATCATAGCCGACTATACCCAGGCCGACCCTCATGTCCACCTGATTAACTTTGCCAGAAATTTTGGCCATATGCCGGCCATTACAGCAGGAATGGAGTATGCCAAAGGCGATGCCATTATCATTATCGATGCAGATATGCAGGATCCGCCGGAGGTGTTGCCCAATATGGCTGCCCTCTGGAAAGAAGGCTACGATGTAGTATATGGCAAACGAAAAGAGCGGCGAGGTGAAGGAATTTTCAAGCAATGGACAGCCAAGCTGTTCTATCGCTTTATCAATAGCATGGTGCCCATAGATTTGCCCATAGATACGGGCGAATTTCGCCTGATGGATCGTAAGGTATGCGATGCGGTTAACCGTTTGGGAGAAAAGCATCGGTATATGCGAGGACTGGTCAGCTGGGTGGGCTTCCGCCAAACCGCTTATGAGTATATAAGGGAAGAACGCTTTGCGGGGGTAACCAAATATCCGCTCAAAAAAATGATTGCCTTTGCCATGGATGCGATAACTGCATTTTCCTACAAGCCATTAAAGCTGGCGACATCTATAGGTTTTTTGATTTCTTTGTGCAGTTTCGTTTACATGGTCATCATTTTATGGCAGCGGTTATTTACCGATACCACCATAACCGGCTGGGCCTCTACCATGGCACTGATGCTGTTTACGCAAGGGATTGTTTTGATGATCCTGGGGCTGATGGGCGAATATATAGGCCGCATCTTTGAAGAAATCAAAAACCGGCCCGTGTATATCGTGCGAGAGGTATTGGGATATGACAGAGATGATCATGAAAGTGATAAATAAATACTGCAACCGTGAGACTATTTCGTATCTCATTTGCGGCGTATTAACGACGATAGTAGGGATCGTCGTTTTTTGGCTATGCGAACAAGCTGGATTCCATGTCGCAGTAAGCAACACCATATCCACCGTTGCGGCGGTCACTTTTGCGTATTTTGTCAATAAAATAATCGTGTTTCGTTCAAATTCCTGGGATATAAAGGTGTTGATAAGAGAAGTTTTCGCTTTTATTGCCGGGCGCTTTGCTACCTATGTTATGGAAACGCTGCTGCTGGTAGCCTTGGTTGATATGCTGGGCTTGCCGGGCTTTGTCTGCAAAGTGTTTACCAGTGTATTAGTGGTGATTGGCAATTATCTGATTAGCAAAAAGGCTGTCTTTACTCAAGTCAATAGTTAGCGTGCTGGGGCTGGGGACAATCAGCGAAGTAACCACCGCAGGGCTAAATCGCTGGTATTGCATCTGCTCAATAAGATTATCTATCACAGAATAGATAAAAAAGGCGAGGGTTAATGCCACCAGTGGTATGACCACCATGCGTACGGCGAGGATAAGGAAAAGCGTAAAACCGGTATACGATGCTTTGGAGGCCTTAGGTTTTAAGTGCTTAGTCTTGGTAGGTCTGGAAGTGACGGGTCTAACATTTACAGGGGCAGGCCTGGCCTTTACAGGCGGTCTGGGTGTGTCTGGTTCTACACTTTGGGGGGCTGCTATTTTTGGAGCAGCTTCTTTTTTAAATTCTTCCAAGGGTGTTTCTATAGGTTCAGTTTTTGGCGGTATGCTTTCTGAGATGGGCTTTTCTATCTCTATCGGAGGGGCTTGAGGAGCAGCCTTATAGGGTGGGATATCTACAGATGCAGGGGGCTCGTCCTTAGCCGGCTCAACTTGAAGGGCAGGCTTAATAACCGCAGGCTTTGGCGATGCGGTTTTTTTGGGAGAAGGCACAGTTTTGGCAGGCGATGGCTTAGCCTTGGAAGGTGCTTCTTTTTTTGCCCCTCTTCTTAATGGCAGCTCAAAATCATCTTCCAAAAAAGAGGTCATGGGGCGGGGGCTGCGTTTTTGCGTCATGTATATTTTACCTCCAGAATATGTTTCGCAAGCTTGTCTATATTTTACGCTCAAAAAGCATTAGGTGCAAGGGTTGCATGAAAAAATTTCCAGACAGGGCGCTAGAAAGATGTCGAAGCGGTGGTTGGATAAAGCTTTTTGGTGCTTTTTTGAATAGGCCTTGCTTTTAGGCCGAGTTCGTGTTAAAGTATCAGTCGAAATATTTGGAGGGTTACCGAAGCGGTCATAACGGGGCGGTCTTGAAAACCGTTTGGGGGCAACCCCGCAAGAGTTCGAATCTCTTACCCTCCGTGTTTAGGATTTGGTCAGTAAAATGATTGAGTCCTTTTTTTGTCTAAAAATAAAGATGAGCGTGATAAATTGGTTTTGGTAGCATACTTCCAGTATACTATAGACGATATGCCGAAAGCATAGAGATTGGCTTCATGTGAGATGTCGAGGGGGTTAATATTATGATGCAAAAGATTATTACTGGTGATCTTAAAATTAATTCTAAATTAGTACCATTCTATTTTGACGGTGAGAGGATAACGATAAGGGAAAAAGAAGATAATGAAATTTCAGCAATCTTCTTTCGTGATTCGACCACAACTGAAAAGCATGACACCATTTATGGCACCACTGATACCGGCTCCTATATTGTGTTTTTTGGTGTCTGCTATACTGAAGGGCGTAGCAACATACTAGCTCAAGGTTGGGCTGTATCTTCAGGTAGTGTACAGCCTTGTCCCCTAAGAACTTTTGAAGCAATAAAGTTTACAGGGTATTCAATTGATGCCTTTTTCACTCCTAAAAGAGCCATAGCGCAAGATTATAGCCACATTCCAGATGGCGAAAGGCATAAGTGGATGCCAAAACTTGCACCTTGTCCACAAAATGAATATGTTCAAGATTTTAATATATTTATAGATAATGAAAATATTGGAATTAGGCTATGTGTTTATACTAATTACAAGTTAAGACGACATGAGCGTGATATTGGGACTGTAACATCTCAATTAGTTTTTAAATTTCATGAACCAGTTGCAATAAACAAGTTACCGAAGTATTATCGATATGCACATGACTTAATGCAATTTATTAGTTTTCGTCAAAATATTAAATTTGATAGCGTTATTCTTTGCAAAAAATCTGATAATGTTAATATAGGATTGTATGAAATTGCCAATTGTGAATTTTATACTCGTAATTTTGAACTTGAATATAAAAACTCTGACCTAAATTCTATCACTTTTGAAGATATAGATACGTCTGTAAGTAAACTATTTGAATATATTGCTTCTCGGCGGTTGAATGGGGTCGTAACGGATGATATGTATACTCCGCTATCAGATTCAGATTATAACGTAGTAAGCTATCCATCGTTTTTATCATGTGTATTATCTTTTGAGGGTGAGTATAATAGGTGTTATCCAGATCAGAAAGCAAATGCCAATCCCCTATTTTTGCGAGTGAAAGAAAACATAAAGACTAGCATCTTAGTGGAGAATTTTGATTATCAGCTTGCTTCTAATAAGGAAAAAAACAAAGTGAGCAGCTATCATAAAAAATTTGATAGAGCAATCGAGATGGTCGATAGTTCTTTAGAAGAAAAGTTCAACCACTTATGTAAGGTATACAGAAATATTATATCCCAATTTATTAAACGTGTCATGAATGAAAAGGGTATAGTGGAATCAGAGAAAAATAATTTAGGACGTGCTTTATCAGAAATGCGAAATAGTATTGGACATGGCATGCCTATTCCAATGAATGATACTCATGTTGCAGCATTCAGAATAGCACGATGTTTTATATATGTGTTGATTTTAGATAAATCGGATGTACCACATGACAATATCAAAGCTATTATAGAAAAAATGTTTTAGCTCAAAAACAGACTAATGAGGGGCTTTATTTATATCTCACCTCAATTTAATGATATCAAAACGATTAGCCCGAGTGATTTTATATTTCTAGTGGAGGAAACACTATGAGGACGGATACAATTATTAGGCATGAGGGTATGACTGCATTATTTGATAAGTTGAATCCTGTAGAAGCTGAAAGATTTATTTATCTATTGTTAAGTGAGCCATTTGATTATACTGAATGGCAAAGAAATTTATTTGGAGATATGTCTTTGGAGGAATTAGGACAAAAGGCAATGGAAAACAGACAGCGTAAACAAGCTGCTTTTGTAAATTAGTTAAAAAAAGAGTTCATGCCAATAAGCATGGACTCTTTTTGAGAAGGAAAGTGTAGTCAGTTGGTTACTGAGAGTAACCAACTGACTGTGCTTGCGTGTTTTTTAATACGTTAATGTTAATTTCTGTATTTTATTTAACATACCTTGCTTGTGCACCATTCGATACCTAGTATTAATGTATGCAACTTGAAAGGAGAAACGATAAATGTCCATAGCCACAAAAATAAGATACCCGAAAATATATTGTTATCACTTAGAGAACCTGCAGAAACCGTAGGACTAGAAATGAAGCGGGCATTGGCTATGAGATATTATACTGAAAGAAGGTTATCTTTAGGGCAATGTTCCGAATTTGCGGAAATGAATGAAAAATCATTTATAAGTTATTTGTCAAAGTATGGGGTGTCTATATTTAATTTCGATTCAGAAGATGAATTGATGGAGGATATTTATAATGCCTAGTGCTGTTGTAAATTCAACCCTGCTAATATCTTTACATGGGATGATAGATTAGCCCGAGAGTATGCTAAATACCTGGGTTTAAAACTCACTGGAATTTTAGGTCTATTGGTAAAAACAAAAGAACGTGGACTTTTAGAAAATGTTATACCTTGTATGGATTTGTTAATGCAAAATGAGATTTATATTAGTAAAGCTTTGTATAAAAGTGTAAAAGGGCTTGCTAATGAATAAATATTGTTGCAATTATCAGTAAAAGAGTTGCTAAGGGCAGCTCTTTTTTGTACAGAAATGAATAAAACAAAACATTGATGCCGAATCTGTAGACGATATCGGTATCAATGTAAAGCAACGCCATCTTGATTCTTTTGCATCGTTTCGGCTATAATAATATATGATGTTAAATTTGCCGAACATGGAGGTGCATAGCATGTATTATAAACGTCACGCAGATGAAGCGATTGTAAAATTATCAAAGATGTTTGGCGCTGTCTTAGTTACAGGCGCCAGGCAAGTCGGCAAGACCACACTGCTTCAAGAAGTTGCGGTTGATACCAGATATGTCACGTTGGACGATAAAATTCAGCTTGCAAGTGCATTCGAACAAAGTAATACTTTTTTCAAAGATAACCCGCCACCAGTATTTGTGGACGAGGTGCAGTATGCACCAAACCTTTTTCCGCAAATCAAAATCATTTTAGACAGAGATAAGAAAAAGGGGCAGTTCTTCCTGTCCGGCTCTCAGCAATTTACAATGATGAAGAATGTGAGCGAGTCTTTAGCCGGCCGGCTTGGTATGCTAAATCTTTTAGGGCTATCCTTGCGGGAGCGGTGTAATGTTGCCTTCAGAGAGCCGTTTTTGCCAACAGATGAATACTTCTCTAGCAGAGCAAAGGAACAAGTGAACATTGATTACACTGATGTTTGGGATATGGTTTACAGGGGCAGCTTCCCCGAGCTTTGTGCTAATCTGGACTTTGATTGGCGAGTGTTTTACGCAGCCTACGTTTCAACCTATATTGAGCGAGATGTTAGGGATTTGGCACAGGTTGGTGATGAAGTGAAGTTTTTGCAGTTTATGACCGTGGTCGCAAGCCTTACAGGGCAATTATTGAATGTTGCATCACTTGCTCGTGATGTTGGAGTTAGCCAGCCGACAGCACAACGCTGGCTTTCTATTTTGGTGACATCCAACCTGGTTTACTTGTTACAGCCATATCACAACAACATCACGAAACGCACAGTTAAGACACCAAAGCTCTACTTCTTAGATACAGGCTTGGCAGCCTATCTTACTCGTTGGAACACGGTAGATGTGCTAAAGAACGGAGCAATGGCAGGGGCGTTCTTTGAAACATTTGTACTCTGCGAAATCATAAAGAGCTATGCCAACAAAGGGATATTGGATATACCTCTCTACTTTTACCGTGACCGTGATGGAAATGAGATTGACCTTCTTATTGAAGAGGGTGGCACGCTATATCCGATTGAGATTAAGAAGCACGCCGATCCGGTGAAGTCGGATGTTGAGAAGTTTTCAATCATAGACAAGATACCGATGGTAAAGCGGGGGCAAGGAGGTGTTGTTTGCTTGTATGATAACCTTGTTTCGGTTGCAGGGAATGATAAAGCTATACCGATAACAATGCTTTGATTTGAATAGCTGTATGAAACAACAAAAGGAGCCTTATCATGACCCTAACCCAAAAAATCAACCTGGCAGAAACCATCCAACAAAACATCTCCCCCCGCATCACAAATCTATGGCCAAACTTCACCCTAGTCCCATTCATCTTATACGACGCAGACAACCAAGTAGCCGTAGGTGACCAATGGCCGGGACACTATCAACATGAGCGAGGAGATATATGGATTGCCCATGGCACCGATCCGCAGCTGATGGGCAACACAGCCATGGAGTACCACAATAGAATAGTCGCCATTTGGGACACACGCACCTGGGAAGAAATCCCGAGCATATCCCATGCCTCTGCCTTAATTGCCCACGAGATGTTCCATGCATATCAAACGCATATGAATTTGCCGTGGGCTAATGAGTTTTTGCTGCCTCAATACCCGCATAGCGTACGTTCAGCTGCGCTGGTATTGGAGGAAAATGGGCTATTTGCAGAAATGCTTGCAAATTTTGATTCACCTGATCTGATTATGGATTGCATGAAAAAGATTTTTGCGTTGCGTAAATTGCGTGAAGCAGTCATTGGCACAGATTTCATGGAATACGATGGACGGTTGGAAGGCGCAGAGGGTACCGCTGCATATGTGGAAATTAAGCTGCAAGCCATTTTAGAAGGCAAAACGCCATTTGAGTGTGCCGCATCTTATCTGCCTGCGTTGCAAAGTGATGGGCTGCTTGCGGAATATCGTCATCGTTGTTATGCAACGGGTTTGATTCTTTGCCTGGCGGCGGATGTGCTGTGTCCGGGGTGGCAGATAGCGTGGATAAAATCTGGCTTGGCGATTTTTGAGTTTATGCAAGAGAAGCTGGCTTTTGGGCCAGTAGATGTTATGGTGAGCCAATCTTCAGCGGAAAAAGCTTGTCAGCTGGTGAGCGCATTTAAAGAAGAAAAAGAGCGGCGGATTGCTGAGTTTAAAAAGCAGGATGTGAAGCTTATTGAAGGCGATATTCAGCTGATGAGTTTTGATCCGATGAATCTTACTTGTATAGATGATCTATGTTTGCATATGCATGGCCAGCTGCGTTATGGTAACGAGGAACACTTGATGGATCAGCCGTTTTTGACGCAGTTTGGGGATCATATTATGGATGTGAAACGGGTGTGGGTGCGGAGTGATAAAAAACAATTATAGCCAGATGATGTTTCTTGCCGGAGGGTCGTATGATGCAGTATAATTGCGCCAAAACAAAGGGGGACATCCTAATGATATATAATGATTTTGGTAACACAGGCCTTAAGCTATCCCGTCTGGGTTTTGGCTGTATGCGCTTGCCTATGACCAAGAAAGACGGCGAGGAAATCGTAGATGACGAGTTGGCCATCCCGTTGCTGCAAAGGGCGGTGGAGCTGGGCGTAAACTTTTTCGATTCTCACTGGTTTTACTGCAACTATGACAGTCAGCGTGCAGTGGGTAAAGCGCTTAGCAAGGTGCGGGATCAGGTCTACATCTCAACCAAGATTGCCATGTGGCTGGTAGAAAAATCCGAGGATTTTGATACATATCTGGAGCGGGCTTTGGAGCAGATGGGGCTGGAATATTTGGATTTTTATCACTTTCCATACCTGTCGTATCCCACATGGAAGGATAAAATCCTGCCGCTTAAGCTTATTGACCGGGCAGAAAAAGCCAAGGCCAAGGGATTGATACGCCATCTTTCTTTTTCCTTTCACAGTGATGTGGATAAAATGCATGAGTTGGTGGATACCGGGGCATTTTCCAGCGTCATGGGGCAGTACAATCTGGTGAATAGGGAAAATGAGGATTTTTTTGCCTATGCAAAGGATAAGGGCCTTGGCACCATCGTCATGAGCCCGGTGATGGGCGGTGTTTTAACGGACGGGGGCAGAA
>Ga0123355_10011477_pt1 | contig 13663 bp, 9 predicted proteins | sample TergutEmb28metaG_3_FD_89872 | JGI IMG/M metagenome (GOLD analysis project Ga0123355, IMG submission 89872) | Embiratermes neotenicus P1 segment gut microbial communities from Petit-Saut dam, French Guiana - Emb289 P1 | ecosystem: Host-associated > Arthropoda: Insects > Digestive system > Gut ...
CGAGGCTGAGTGGACCCCGTTCCAGACCCACTACTACTCAGAAAATCTGGTAGCGCCGGGGATCGAACCCGGGACCTCTGTATCTGTAGCCAGAAACTCTGACCACTAGACCACAGAGGCGCGACATCACACTAGCCGTCCGAAAATTACAGATTTTGACAAATCCGAGTCCCGTCAGAAAGCCCCTGCTGCATGAGATCTGAGATTATCACTGACGTGATGTGACACTGTTTTTGCTACGAAGCTATAAAGATCCTGAGGAATATCCTGGATGGAACTTAAGTTTAAAATCCATTCTCCATAGTACTTTGAAACATGAACACCTGTCTACCAAAATATGGCGGCACATCCAACTTGATCTGTTGCACGCCGAACCACACGTTGTTTGTAGGTTTACATGTAAGCTGTCAGTTGTGAATATTTCGGTAGGCGACTGATGTCAGCGATTTTAACAATACACACATGTATTCGAGCAGTGGAATTTGTGATATATATACAGGGTGTCCCAGGAGGAATGTGCCAGACTTCGGGAGAGTGTTCCTTAGGTCAAACTATATCGATATAATCCAAAACACCTATATCCAAAGTTCAATGGTTACGGAGATATTGGCCAGAGAAAAGTGTGGACTTTTTTGGTGTCTGCGTAGTATACTCTGTCCGTGACGTGATCCGCTTGACCTTCACCGCGACAATCCTGCAGTAGCCTGCAGCTCACAGCGAAGACCTTGGCTTCAGAACAGGTGTTTGGAGTTCTACTTTGGATATTGGTGTTTTGGGTTATATCGGTATAGTTTTACCTAAGAAACACTCTCCCGAAGTCTGGCACATTCCTCCTGGGACACCCTGTATATAGCTTGACTCAGTATGGGACATAATTACTAATCGGTTACCTTGGCCTTTATACTTAATATCAATTGCACTGCAGAGTAATGTACTAACGAAATTTTCTAAAAGTGAGCAAAGTTGACATCTTTTACGAGTCCTTTACAGCGGGGTGTTTGCTCAACTTACCGATATATATATATATATTATACATTATATGCATACAATATTATATATAAATATTTTAAAAATTTTAGTTCTGTCTACATAGTAGTTCTCCACATACAGTAATTTTTTCAATTCAGTATTAGCCGTTTTGTATTTATAATGGAAACATACTGTATTCTCTGTACCGTAAGATCTGAATTATACATATCTGTGTCAGGATTGTTTAATTCTTTCCGTGTACTGCGAATTGTTACTTTCTCTTAGTACCAAAACATGCACATATTATACTAATATATATTTCACCTTATCCATCTACATGTTTCCGCTGATCGCCATCCTTAAGGTTGTGAGTTCCCTGAGAATGGCGACCAGCTGAAACATGCGTCAGCCAGATAAGGTGCAATACATGTTAGTATAATATGTGCACGTGTTGCTTCGAAGAAATTGAAATCTGTGTCAGGATTCAGTATAGCGTCTAAGCTGTGGATTGTTCGGTCCGGAGTGCGAATTGGTGCGTCGAAAAAGACGGACAGTGAAACGCAGTGTAAATAGATCTTCGTATACTTGTAAAAGGAAAGTGTGCATCTTTAGAGTTGTGATGTGTGTTGTGTGTACTTTCTCTGTGCTCGAGGTTCTACCTGAGATTGGAAAGCTCCAAAACGCTACAGTGTGCTCTTTCGACACCAGAAACCCTGGAAGTTTAGTTTTCGAGGTACACGAATGAATCTATACTATTTGATGCTAGAGAGGACCGAAATTCTCATGGTACAAATGAATGGGCGCGGATGCAGGTGTACGTTAAATTTCGCGTTTCGACTCGTTTGGAGGGGATTTTGAGTCTCTCACGATGGCAGTTGAGGTAAAAACACGTCAGTGGTGAGTACTTTACGTCCGAAGTACTGTTGCGAGATTGGGAATAAGGAGGGTTCCACTTGCGAGATAACAGTATGAAGTGTCGGATGAGACCATCCTATCGGCTGTGAATAACTGGCACAGTGCTTGAGATTCAGGTTAAACTCTGGTTGTCGCTATGTAGATACCCTTTGACTAATGGTTTTCCCGTCTTTACCATTGTATATTTTCTACACTAGAGGAACTTATACCATCCCATATTCCTACTGTTGTGTGTAGGGCACTAGTTTCTTACGATGGACAGCCATTGCTTTCTTATGGATTTAACAGGGCAAGTTATATTATTCGGACCTGTCCGAGAGGGAATACATGCGGAGGGAACTGGCAAGGGCAGTAAACCCCGCACTTTGGGCTGAAATTCCTGGCCGAGCATCTGTGACGGTTTGTGGGACGCATTCCGGGTAAAGTATTGATAAGTCGCCCTCCCCCTTAGACGAAGTTCATACACAGGACTTACCCAGAATGTCAACAGGAACCATTGACCGCCAGCTGGGGCACCTGGGGAGACAGGGGTCGATAAGATTGTGGAATTGACAGAGATTTCTGGAATGTCACTTGAAGGCACAGACCAGTCGGGACTTGTAATATTCCAGGTATGCTTAATGAGTCGATGGAGGGGAAGGTCTTCTCGCAGATGAAGCTGAAGAATGTTGCACCTTAGGGAGAGGTGAATCCGTGGTGGAAGATGGCGACGGAGAAGCGAATGCAGAGTGCCACGTGTGAGGCCGGGTCTCCATGCTGGGGAGGACCGAGACGCCTCGGTGACCTTGTGACGTGGCTATAACCACGCCGGCAAATTCGATTCCTACAATACTTAGGGGGGAGTCGGTGCCTTAGAGAACGACGAACAAGAGGAGTCAGGCGAGAGATGAAACACAGTAGCCCGGATAAGCGGCTTCGAATTTTGGAAGACTTTATGTCTAAGCAAGACATCGACATTTTGTTGGTAGAGTTTGTCACAACCTAGGATTTGAATCCCACAACGGGATATACTGCTTTTTTGGACACTGGAGACACATTCCCAGGGTCTGCCTTTTTGGTCGTGGGTCTTGAACTGAAAAGAGTAACCAATTTGCCGTCCTGGAACCGCAGTATTGTGTCTTTATTGTTATTGGCAACGTTTATGTGCCGTCTCGCACATCCTAATGGAAAGAGCGCTAACAATCATACTGTTGTGGATCTGCCACAACTGCTGACATCTCTTGAACCTGATTTAGTAATGGGTGGTGATTTAAATTTATCTTGTCTTCCAAGCCCAGTATAGGGACGCGGATTTTAGCGCAGCCCTTGTCACGGTCATATAACGCCTTAAACCTGTACATGTCTGGACAAATACAGCTCAGCAGGAGATAGTCACATATTTTGCACAGTTATGTCAAGAGGAATGTCCGGTTTTTCATACGGAAAGGGAGGGAACGCAATGAATGAGGAATTTTACTTGTCTTTCATGTATGACATCGTGCGAGACCCTGAGCCTGATGAGAACAACACTGTAAAACTCCACTTCTTCAAAGCAAAGATTGTTTGCATTCACAGCATGAGGGGCAGTCACTTGTAACGGATGCTAGAGGCAGCATTCTTCCCTCAGGAAAGACTGGCGCTTTTCACGTATTCCAAAGGCCAGGAGGACAGTCCATCTGATCACTCGGATGTTGAATATGTCTGATGTACTGAGAACCAACAGGGAATTTTTGGACACCATGACGGAGGGTTAGCGAATGCGATATGGACAGTGGAGGATAAGTGCATCTTCAGGATGAAGGTAGTCGTAACGGACGCATTGCCAGTGGAAATGAGGGGGGCGATGATGGTGCTGATCACGGGCAGGGAATTAAATTTCGCGCTGCGACAAGAAGCGGGAAAAATTTCCAGAGTGGAATAGAATCATTTTAGAATTCTACAAGACATACTGGTAGAGTATTAAGGGTAATATTTTGAATAAAGTGCATATATTCCAATAATTCTTAATTTATATTAAACATATATTAAATGCTTTATACTCCATTTGGTGGCACAAAAATATTACTAAAATAGAAAATTATACATTTATCAAACTATATTTCAGAGCATTTTAGTGTACGGTGCAGAAGTATGGCAAATCCCTACTAGAGAAATAAATGAAGTTTTATCTACAGAAATGGATGTGCTAAGGTCAGCAAGAAAATCAAGGATGGAAAGAATAAAAAATGAACATATAAAGGAAATAATGGGAATGAAAGGGAAGCCAGACATCATAGATATCATAGAGCAGGAAAGGCTACAATGGTAGGGTCACGTCAAAATGATGCCAGAGGAGAGAATACCAAAATTAATTATGAATTGGATACCACGGGAGAGAAGGAAAAGAAGACGTGCAAGAAAAACGTGGATGGAAGGAGTACAAACAGACATGACAACAAGAAATGTAGAACCAGATCAATGAAATGGCGTTTGGTTTTCGGAAGATGGCAACAGCTGTTTAAAACCCGGAAAGAGAGATAGATAGATTTTGAATAAGGAGTAAACGAATAACCACCCAACACAACTTTGTAAAGTATCCATACAGCTACATGTTTCGACCCTATGGGGCCTTCATCAAGCTGAATTATAGAACACGCTAAAAGAAATATACATATTGCATTGTGGAATTTCGATCTCACTTCTTACAAATATATTTACAATTCAGTAATTTTTATACATCCAATTTTCGTAACAAAATAAGGTGATAATTAAACTGTTAAAATCTTTTAAAAACTGCAATGTCGGCGGTGGGTATGGGTGGTTGACTTTTGTATGAAGCTTTATTCAATGTCGGATACCGTGAGGTGTTATCATATTCAGTGTTGTATTTTGATGACAAGGCCTTCGGTCACGCAGGCTGTATATGCCCTGTTCACATCACGGCTTACGGCTTACTGCTGTGCATTGATTTTATAACACAATCAGTTGTTTAGAGATGGCAGGATAACTGCAACATAAAGGCAAAGTGTGGTGGTGTGCCTTCCAAAAAGGGACTTGTGGATGGAAGCGGGGACTATAAACGACCAGTCTTCTAAACACAGATTACAAACTCCTGGCTCGGGTAGACGTAGAAGTCTTGCGTTAATGGTGGCCATTCATTCAGATCAATGTTGTGGTGTACCAGGCAGAAAAAGCTTTGACGCGAATGAGGATATACCTGAAGTAAAAACATAAACGGATTCCAAGAAGAAAAATTCGCATCCTGTCCGTGGATGTACTGACTACCGCCTAAACAGTTTTCAAGCCATGTACGATATACCGCATTTCCTGTACGGGTCAGTTGCTTTCGTTCTGGGACATTCCCGACAAGGAGGTCAGTTCAACAAGACTGTCTTATGAGACTTATTGTTCTCACTTGCCCTACACCCGCTGCCCATTTGGCTAGATCGATATGTCGCAGGCATTGATTGTGGATATTGGACACAAGGCAATTCCGTAGTGGCGTATGTTGTCCTCAGTTCACACCTCACGGATGAACGAGAGATAATCCTAGTGCTCGAACTCATCAGGGACTCAACCTTCCGAAACCCAAAGCTTTAGCACAGCTGGATATTCAAATGGACTCTTCCACCTTGCAAGGAACTAACTACCCTTGACTTACGCTTTGTACGAACCTTGGTCAGGTCTGGTAACGTTCCCCAAGCGGGTGTAGTGTATTCGTGTTTCGCCTTTGTCGGACCTGATATGTGGCCTGTTTCCCATACCGCAAGTACAACTAAGGCAAATTCGACTGTGACTCTTATAGCAACGTACAATAGTGAACAAGTGTTTCATTCAGCCTAATTGTGGGTACTCCTAATTCAAGTGCGTTGTCACTTGAATTCCACGTCTGTCGTTTCATAGTTTCGATTACAGAATTTTCATTGGCTACATACCTTGAGCGACGCAAACTCACAAATTCCGCAGCTGCTACATTTCGTTGTCTCATGAAGACGCTGCTGCTGTCGACGACGAAATATTAGCATAGGGACGACGCAGACCAGAATAGTGCAGGGTAAGTCTAAGAAAGTTGACACGTCGGAGAGACGGCACCCTATTTGTTTTGATGGGCGCTGGTGATTGTGTTGCAAATCGCAGTCAAATCTGCTTGTTCAGTAAGACAGAGAAGTGTTATAAGTGCATTTATTGAAAATCGGCACCGTTTTGCATAACTTATGACTGGTTTTATACGGTGGTTTTTCAATGTTAATCCTCTAAAGTTAACTGGTCTTTATAAAAGGTGTAAGTTAGTTTCAAGAAATGTCTCTAATCACGATATCATTATTACAAGTTTTATCGTTGATTTTGACGTCCCACAATTTCGTCGCCTTTTTTTTTGTTCGCAAATGGAAATGTGCTACCTCTCTTCCTGAAGATTACAAATTCATAAGATGATCAGTGAAAAGAAAAAGAAAGAGATGGTACATAGAGATGAAAGGAGCGATAGATGCAGTTTGGAAATTACAACCAAGTGAAATTTCACTCAAAGAAGCAACATATTAATATATTATTCCGGGGAAATTCGGAAAAGTAGACCGAAACCAAGAGTGGCCGACTCAGAATGGCAAGTAATTTATTTTCCTTAATAGGTTATTAGACACGAAATTGCTACTCCATTATGTAGGCACAAGAACAAATGGCATTCATTATTTTGAATCCGTGCCGAAAATATAGTAAAAGAGTTGGAAGTGGTGAAACCTTTAAATAATTAACAGAGAAACGCAGTTTCTAAAATGATTCCTATTGATAGAAACTACGAGTTATATATATATATATTTATTTATTTATTTATTTATTTGTCTTTCTCAGGTTTATTTAGACTAATTAATTGGAAAAAAAGTCACGCACTTTCTTTTAATCCGGCAGCAGATCTTGTCTTATACAGTCACTGTTCTTCCCACATCATACAGACTTGCTAGAGAAGTAAATATAAATTTCAAATAATTCAGCAACAAACAGATTGCACCGGATGGACGTTACAATTTTTCCTTGTGGAAAACTGCAGAGCTAAGTGCAGTTAATATCGGGAAACGGCGAAAGAATCAAACAGGAAATAAAGTAAATGAGGTGAAGAAAAAAGGTAAAGGTTAGTAGTCTCAGTACTAAAGACCTGCAAGAATGGAAATATTTGGAAAAGAAGACTTAATTCGCCCTGTATCTCTGAAACTCCAATTTTTGCAAATACTATTTTGACATCTTAGAGGTGGTAAAAATGTTGAACATGTTCCAAATTTTAATTTGTGCGAAGAATTTTGATTGAGCTAGCAAGTTACACAAAATTGTGGCATCCCTCTCGGATTTCCTGTGCTGTGAATTCCTTTGCATGTTGCGGGATTTGTCGCGTGTGTATTCCATGATCATTCGATAAGATCTGAACAGTGCGGTGCACTGTGTTTTTATGACACTTAACGAAGCCCTTTATAACCCTGATAATTAACAATGCTGAGACTCGAGTTACCACATTTGACGGTGACGAGTTTCAAGAAAACAGAACATCTAGGGACAGAGGTGTAAGTTTTTTACCTTCCTTTAGCAAGGAATCCCTCTGCCCACTACCAACTGCCCACTGCCCATGAATTTCATTACACGCCGTATAAAATACGTACGTTAATTTTTAGCTTGGAAAATTTTTAAATATAAGAGTTGTATTAATTACAGAAATTATAAAACATGGAACAGCACGTGGTAAAATGAAGGATTAGAAACCATATTTCGTAATTCAAGAATACAGACTGAGAATAGAGTAAAAAATTACTGTGAAACGGATGTAGCCATGCAGTTTATAATGTAGCCATTTAGTTTATAATGTTTACTCTAATCTTGCAGGTATTCGTCAGCCAGTTTATTAAATCTAAGTGTTTCTAAATGCTTGTGATTCGGATCTAAGCAAGTGAAAAATTATACAATTACATCAGTGGTTCTTAATTTTTGTATTAATGGCAATCTACTTCTTACGGCTAGAAACAACAAGACACTGAAAGCTTAATATGCTAAAGTGACAGTTGTCGTTTCGTGAATGCGTGATGCGGAGGATAAATGTTTTGCTAATTGTATACTTAATCAGTATGTGTAAATAAAATATTTCCAAAATTTTATTCATTTGAAAAAATATTTGGCTGCGCATTTTGCGGAAGTTACGGCACACAAGTGAGCGTCGGGAAAGCCTTTGAAACTCGATATTTAGGTGTCTGTACCACCAGTAAAACAGATTGCTCACATCAAGTTTTGTGTCAATATCTTACAAAGTTGTAGCTGCTGTGTATTGCTGTAGGAACCGTAGGAATTTAGGAAGAGAGAGAAAGTAGCCACGACTGAAAGAAAGAATGGAAACGAATAAATAAATTGGTGAAGAACCCTATGATCCTAATTTGGATCTATAAACTTAACACACAGTTTCACTATACACATCGCCTAACCTTGTTTGATGGGATTTAAGCGACAATAATTGAACCCTGTAAATTCCGAGTAAGACTGTTCATGCAATTTGCTGCCTTCATGCAACCAAATTTTAACTGCCTAGTCAAGAAAGCCCACTATTGGATCCTATTTTGTACATGCCCACACCTTCCCACTGATTCCTGTCATCTCCTTTAATTAATTATTGGAATCTACAGATCATGAATTCATCTTTTGTCGGTGCCCCATTGATCATGTCGCAAACTTTAATACTACAAAAAGTCGATTAATTGGTACCCGAAAGTTGTCAGATAAAATATTGTCATAAGACATTACTAGCATATCAAACGGTGTTTGGGATTTTTTAACGGAAGTGCAAGTATTCTCTGTACTCCGTATTTTCTCCATTTTCTGTTTTTCTACTTGTACGAATCCTAGCCGTCGCAGCTCAAGTTTTCTTGCCGCCTAAAGCCAAGTATAAGCTTGGCTCTCTCATTTCCTACGCATGCATTTGGAATTGTTTTAAGATGATCCATGCACAGCATGTTTTGGACCATATACGAATCACTGCAAATCCAATCAAACGTAATATTTATTCTAGTATCATTTCGACCACATGTTTCGGCCTACATAGCCATCAAGAGTTTGAACAAGAATAAAATAATATATACACAGTTCATTAACAAAGAATTTTTGTGTATTACACATACAGTCGAAAACAAATATATTTCACCTAGTAGTACAGTAGGTATAGAACTAGGTGTTTCGGCCCTATATGTAGCTTCCCATTTTTAGTTTCTGCAATAAATATTGGTGAGTGGTAAACTTCATTCCCCTGCAGCTTAAATCCTGAAAGAACTGCTCTGTCCATTGAAAAAAGAAGTTGGGTTTGTCCCAGTTCTTGCCTTTCCGGGATTCGAACCGTGGACTCTCCAGACCATGGTTAGCCTATTTTAAATTAAAATAGAAAAGCGAATGCTGTACCATGAATTAAAAGAAATGACATTAAAATCCGAGTTAACAAAAATTTGGTTGGCTTTAAAATTTATTAGGATAAGAGAAAAATTAAAATACGCGTCCAGACAAGAAACGCGCTTCACGTACTCAGTGAAGTAGAAATCTTGTCACGACAGGTAAGCAAACCATGTTACAGGAAACTTCGTTTTACTCACTCGGACGATATCCGAACGCATTTAATCCAATATTACATATTGTTCTGACATAACGCTGCACTTCACATTTACAATGCACGCTGTCTTCCTTCCACCTGAACCTGGTTTTATGCGAGAGGATGTGGGATTAATTTTTTTCGGTTAGAATAGGCGAAGTATTTTACCTCTATATATAGGTGTAAAGACATTTCATTTTCAGAGGCCTAAGAATATTTGGTTAAATTTCTCGTCATTCTAGACGATGGACGAAGTTGAATAGACTGTGATGATGCAAATGACGTGTTCTTAGACAAAATGGAGAGATAAATCTGAGTGATGTCCGTAGTTTGGCCTGGATTGGAGCGGATGGCCTCAGTTTTGCAAGGTTATTGGAGGTAAAGTTTGGTGAAAATGTTATTTCTGAGATATATTATTTTTGTGGATACATTCCATTATATCTAAGAACTGAGAGGGCATTCTTAAGGATGGCAGCACTCATAGATGTTTCTGAACAATTTGGTTTCACGCTGCCTTACGTGATTATTGTTGGTAAATACAGCAAGTTGCAAACTTGATCAAAATATACTTACGTAGTACGGTGATCTTGGAAGTAGGAAAACCGACTTTTGTAGGGAAGAATTAATTTTGGCTAAAGGGTTTCTCCATTTTTGGGGACGCGGGTCGTGTCTTAATTATAGGACTTTCCTGCCTTCCTTTAGGTCTGAGAAAGAGAAAGGAAAACCTCATTCAGGTAGCCGAAAATTACTAGACAACATTCCCTCTATCCACTTTGCCACTATTTATCTTCAGCCTGAATTGACCTGCTTGAACTGCAGTTGGTTCGGCTAAGGTCTCAGGCGCGTCTATACAAGTGAAACTTGTATCTAAACCCTCAGACTTTCTTATGAAGTAGCCGCCGAAAAGTGTAGCTTCTACAGCCGCTTGCATTCACGTATTAGAATCGTACCAAGGTGCTAGTATCGCAATGCGAAAACAGTTTCATTGCATCGCTTTCAGCTTTCTGATTTGAGTGCAGGCCACGCCGTACCGAGTAGGACGTGGAGTATATCAAGAGAAATTAGCTGCTTATAAAGGAGGAGACGAGTTTATGATGGAAGTCACTTCTATGGACAGAGGGGCCTAATATGTGCAGGTTCTGGGCCGAATGCTGTTGACCACGGCAACATAGCGAGGGCTACGTACACAGTGGAATTGCTCTTCAAATAATTATACTGGTCGGTGTCTTTGGCTGCGCCGTGGTGCTTTGCGAGAAGATTGTGTCCTTCCATTCCCGAAATCAGTGCAAGCGGCTGTTCAAGTGTATCGCCAAGAAGTAACAGCTTCGGTTGGCGGAGTGTAGCTATGGCATACATACACACTACGTTCATACATACATACATACACACATACTACGTTCATACATACACACATACATACATACACAAGCCTGTGTGCGTAGGAATTCATAGGATTTTTCAAATGATTAAAGCTGCCTATCCATTAGGATAAAGCACGTGCTGTAAAATCGTGGATTGACAGAGGTAGTGTATATATGTATATTAAAAGTGTTTAAACGCTCTTACACATGTATATGTGTAACAAAATGTAAATACATGACATCTAACAAAAGACACACCGGTTCTCTGGTCAAAGGGGCGACTGAAGACTAAGGACCTAAACATAAATCCCGACAAGGTATTTGACACAAAGTGTTACTGGCTGGCCGTCAGCCGTAAGGTGACTTAGAATGTGATAAGGGTACGAATGCCACCTCACAGTCAGTTCTCACAATGGCCAGAAAAACTCGGAATTAGGGCCTCTTAGAAGACCAAAATCTCTCCCTAGAAGTTTAGGAACACAGCTGGTATACAAACAGTAGTCCAACTGGACGCCGCGCTCCGCTTGTCATACGCAGCGAGGAGTGCAGATCCTTTCTGCAGCAGAAGGATAATTTGTTGAAGAAACAGATATTTTGCACAACAAATCGAGTCTGTAAGAGAAAAGTTTATTTTGAGGAGCTGATTAGCCAACCAACAAGTACTCTTTATTTTATGGAACCCTTCATTTCAGTTTTCACAATTCTTAACCCTATCCAAAAATACATGCCATTCCACACACACAGTTTCCTTCAACATGAACATTATCATACCTTCCTCACTAAGAATGCACAGGCATACAGTGTCGGCGTGTTGCCTTTCTGCATTCCACATTTTAAGTTTAGAAAAGTCTCACCAATCTTTACGAAATTTGGTTTGGTGTTATATTTATGGTATTAAGAGACATCAAAAGCCATATTTTTAACTGACGCTCGAAATGTTGTGGTGAAGCCTACTCTAGTAACACTTTGGGGCTTAATGTGATGGAAACTTGTGAGATTTATGTTGGTGTAGTAATTTTATAGAACAACCGAACGTAAAAAAATTATACGTGGCGTGCCGTTTGATGACGAAAACTAATTGATCGTTACAGCTAGCAAACTTTTCTAAAAAGAAAACAAAACCGCCTCTGCTGAGAGAGAAAAAAATGCATTGAAAACGTAAGTAGAAATAACAGGTTCTGCTATAAAATAGTTGTAATGCTATACGTCCCCTTTATAGTCTGCATGCTTGTTGGTTACCACGGGTACATATCTCATTTGAGCCTTTCTCTGGGATTTAAAAAAAACTGTAAGAATTTTAATATCCGTAGGTGCTGTATGTTCCTTCCACCGCGTGTTCCTTAGGGATGCGATTGAGATGAATTTTGAGAGGTGGGGGTGGGGGTTAATTTGGTGGGTGGAGAAGGAGCAGACCCATGTCCGCTTTAGTCATCATCATCATCATCCGCCACGAGTTAGGCCCTAACAGACCTGTTTCGGCCTCTCGTCTTCGTCCATTTGGTCTATAAATCAGCATTTTGGCATCTTGTTTCTCTTCATTTTTTTACATGTCATAGCCAATTGGATTTATATCCTTTTAGTTTCTCGTCAGCTGGTTCGACCTCTTTCAGAGTGTCTTCATTTTTCTGTCGTCAAAAATAATGTACACAGCTGTTCTTCCGAAAAGCTTCAGCTCGTTTATCCTTTTCTCCAAGCGTCCAAATTTTGTTTGAGTGTAAAAGAATGGGGACAGCTAGAGCATTATACGCTTTTATTCTTGAAAATTTCTGTATCAGAGTTGGTTTAGAAGTGATTTTTTTTTTAAATTCCCAGTAATTGAGCAAATTTTGGAATATGCCTACATCATATATTCTATTCAAACATAGCTATTTGCTTCCTTTAAGAAAAACGCGCATCAAATCACACGAATCAATTTCATTTACACCTGTTTCTTTTATACTTCAGTTATTTAACTCCTATAGGCGGTAAAATAACTTTATTCTCAAGACTGAGGCACGAGATAAACTCTAGCCGTACTAAGATTATTATCGACCTACTGCAAAGTAAAGTTTATTTCTGGTAACTAGAGACTAGGAAGTTTTTAACATTTAAGGAAGGCGGACAGGGTGAGATGCGTGTCTGTGTGTGTGCATTCTGTTGGCGAAGAGGTATGACCGCAACTACTATCCTGCAAAAGGATGTATCGCTTTTATTAGACAGGCTGTACCAGCTTCTACTTTTCTATCCAGCAAATATTTTGGACAGGTATTTTTCACTGAGAACCCTTGCTATTAAACAAACCCTAGGCTGATACCCTGCGCTTCTCTTTTCCTTAGCATTTCCCCACTACATCACCCGCAATTTCACAGTAAGGGAAGTGGACTGTATTGTACTAGAGTACCAGGACCCAACTAAATGCCAAAAGCTTAGCCATTAAAAGTATTTTTCCTCTTGTAGCAATCGAACATTAATTTCGATCTTATGTTTATTGGACCGTGCATCATCTTGATGGTTCAATAAAGAGAGGCCAACTTGATGTCACTTGCTTTATTATTTCGTTATTTAATGCTCAACATGTTTCGGATATTAATACATCAATCCTCAGGAGCTTGCGACTTATTTGTTGAGTTGTTTCATAGGTTGTATTGCTCTGGCTCGTGTGTTGGTGTTACGTTGTGGTTTGGCTGGGGTGGTGTGGCATCCATATGCGGGCGGAGGTGCTTCAGTCCGCATACGGGTACCACACCACCCCAGACAAACCACAACGTAACACCAACACACATCGAACCAGAGCAATACAACCCATGAAACAACTCAACAAATAAGTCGCAAGCTCCTGAGGATGGATGTATTAACATCCGAAACATGTTGAGCATTA
>Ga0123355_10011478_pt1 | contig 13662 bp, 10 predicted proteins | sample TergutEmb28metaG_3_FD_89872 | JGI IMG/M metagenome (GOLD analysis project Ga0123355, IMG submission 89872) | Embiratermes neotenicus P1 segment gut microbial communities from Petit-Saut dam, French Guiana - Emb289 P1 | ecosystem: Host-associated > Arthropoda: Insects > Digestive system > Gut ...
AACGGGACGCCAACACACACCAAATCCAGATACCACCCATGTAATAACATCCAGTTAGTCGCAGACTCCTGAAGATGGTCGTATTAACGGCCGAAACATGTTGAGTAATGAGTAATAAATGAGAATTGAATAAATAATAAAATAAGTGGCATCAAGTTGGTTTTTCCCTTCACGCAAACAAAATCTTGTTTTACTGATTCTATACAATTAATACATACAGTCACTTAGCAAACCTTCAGAATAGTCATACATTAACATTAGCACAGAAATGTTAATTTTGAAATTAAGTTGGGAAGAAATTGCTTTGTTCCCTTTGTCAGTGGATACTGCAAAATAATGGTCAGTGCTTAAAAACCAAAATGCTGTGCCTATTTTTTTTACTTCTCCCACATATCACACATGCCCTTCTTGAGGTCACACTCATCACAATGTGATGTGAGATCACATACACAAACACACACTCATACACACACGTGTGCACGCATGCGCACACAGGCACACACACATATGCTTTCTCATGCGCACTCATACACACATGGGTGCACACACTGATTCGCTTGCCCATGCACGCACGCATTATCCACACACATGCGTGCGCGCACACACATGCACACACACACGCGCGCGCTCTCATGCGCACTCATACACACACGCACACACACGCTCTCATGCGCACTCATACACATATGGGCACACACTGGCTCCCTCATTTGCTCACGTTCTCGCTCTCTCTCTCTCTCTCTCTCTCTCTCTCTCTCTCTCTCTCTCTCTCTCTCTCTCGCACACACACACACACACGCACGCACGCACATACACACACACGCCCGCGCGCGCACGCACACGCACATGCACGCACGCGCACACACGCACGCACGCGCGCGCGCTCTCATGCGCACTCATACACACATGGGCACACACACTGGCTCCCTCATTTGCTCACGTTCTCGCTCTCTCTCGCTCTCTCTCTCTCTCTCTCTCACACACACACACACACACACACTCATGCGCACTCATACACACATGGGCACACACACTGGCTCCCTTGCTTGCTCACGTTCTCTCTCTCTCTCACTCACACACACATACAAAGGTTAATGTAACATCTAACTGCCATTAGTGCCAATGCACAATGTTCAGCAGGACCTCACGGACAGCTTACCTTCTTGCCTTCTGCCACAATGAGTGCAATAGCCTGCTGCCCAAGTCCACGATCATCTCTGTCTGGATGAGCCAGCCACCTCCGTGCTTGTTCCAACCGTCCTGATACAGTGTGAGCAGGCTGCTGCATACCAGATTTCTCTACCCCAATAACAGCTTGTTGCACAAGCTCACACAGCTGTCCCAACTTCTCCTGAATGCTGTGAGCTAAACATTCAGCCTAACAGCAAATACAAAAACAGGAAATGTGAAAGGTCAAAATTTTTTCCAAAATACAAATATTTTGTAAAACTATAACACAAAAACTGTCCATTCTAATTCTGACACACATATTTACAAAAGCCAAATGGCAAATCTTTAATATGGATGAAGACTCCGTATTCTGGAAATGGATGCCTGGTATGATGTTCATCCATACAGAAGCCAAGTCAATGCCAGGTTTCAATGTTTGTGTAAGTACACTCTATGATTTTGCACGACGATGCATTTCTCAGAATGTATCTCCGTCGTTAAGTGATGCAAGACCGTGCTGTATTTTATACTGCTACTCTGTATTATCTGACAACATTTCAGTTGATGGAACTGTCCAGTACAGCAATGGCCAGGGATGTAGAAGAAAGCAGTCATAGGACAGCTTTTAACAGTATTCATTTCATGGCATTGAAAAGAACCACCAAAAGGTCTCAAAGTCAGGTGCAGTCTAAACATGAAGGATGAGTATCATCCAGCATATGTGATATCTGTTTAAATTCTGGAAGCTCTTACCTGGGGTGTGGTACCCTTCCCATCCTGACGCAGCTCACAAAGGGCATCAGTCATAGTAGTTATGTCACCACACAACTTCTTAATGGCTTCTGCATCTCCGGGCAATGCACGTTCGGAAACCCTCTGTGAGTGCTCCAGTATCTGTCTGACACTTTTCTCACCCACACCCCCTCTCAGAGCCAGTGGGTCCTGCAGACAGCAGAAATAAGTGCTGAAGATTCAAATCCGCAGGGAAGTTATGTACTGTTGTTGTTGTTTGGATGAGTAGCTCCCAGCATTCTGAAATACTACAGTGCCTTCATCATTCACTCAAGAAGTCCAAAAAGATACTCAAATATGAAGATGAAGGCACTGTAATGCTCTGAAACACTGGGAACCACTCACCCAACTAACCAATTTATTTATTTATTTCAAGTAATTAATTTATTTAACTCATTTAACATACATGTCATTTACTTATTCATTTACTGATTTATGTGTATATACTTACTTACTAATTTAATTTAATGAGTATATTTACTTATTTATTTTTCATATTTTTTACTATATTTTCTACCTAATCTTCAAATATAGGCCTTATGAACATCGTTTCTGAACATGTATTTAATTATTATAAATATTAATTTATTATTTAATTCAGAAATCTTTCCTCCCTAATCCCTGCCAATAAGTTACTTCTTTGGTCAGTACACCCCTTCTCACATAAATACATAAACCTCCATGATGGATATTTGAGTTATTTGTTCCATTTTTTTAATTTGTTCCGTGAAGTTAATCGACTTACGTAGCTTACAAAGGGTTAGGTTAGGTTAGGTTAGGTTAGGTTAGGTCTGGTGGGTTAAGGTCAGGATAGGTTAAATTGGGTTAGGCAGAGTCAGGTTACATTAGTAATGAATTAAACGTTTACTTCATTACTTTATTTAACTTACTTATTCCACTTTTAATCAATGAATTAAACTATTATATCTGCAAAACGATAAAATATATAATTTCAATTATTAGTTTATAAAGATTAATGTATTTAAAATATTTATTTACTCTACTTTACACCTATTAATAAATATAAATTCATTAGATTAACCAACTAATTTAGTCACTTATGTATATATTTATTTCATTTACTTATTTAAGTTCTTCAATATGCTTATATAATTTATGTAAGTACTAATTACTTCGGTGGAGTTAGGTTGGAAGTTAGGTTAGTGTAGGTTCGGTTAATTTACATTGGAATGGGGATGGCTTATGTTAGATTAGGTTAGTAATTTATTTGTTTATTTATTTGTTTTATTTAGTTATTTATTTAACTTCTTTAATTTCTGTAACCTACTTGTTTTCCTACAAACACACTGCCAACTCCCAAAACTGTCTGCTGCAGCAGGCATAAAGAAATCATATAACAAGTTTAGTAAAAAAAACTGACTACTGATGCTTGCATATTGTCACACAATGGAAGAACTTTGAAACAAAATAAGTAATCACATTTTAGACTGCAAAACCAAACACCATTTCACAAAATTTATTCCTCTTTTACACCTCCAGCCATTCCAGAGCAGCCCTAACTTTCATACCTCCAGCCAGTCCCGAGCAGCCCTAACTTTTATACCTCCAGCCAGTCCAGAGCAGCCCTAACTTTCATACCTCCAGCCAGTCCCGAGCAGCCCTAACTTTTATACCTCCAGCCAGTACCAAGCAGCCCTAACTTTCATACCTCCAGCCAGTCCCGAGCAGCCCTAACTTTTATACCTCTAGCCAGCCCCGAGCAGCCCTAACTTTTATACCTCCAGCCAGTCCTGAGCAGCCCTAACTTTCATACCTCTAACCAGTCCCGAGCAGCCCTAACTTTTCCTTCAATGGCATTCTGAGCCTTCTTCATCACAGTCAAGTTGTCAGCATCCCATTCTTCCTCATCATATGTTGTGAGCTGCAAGACTCTAATGATTTCATTCAGTTCATCTGTCATTCGCTGTGCCAGATAATTACGGTTCTCTGCTGCTTCCTCTGCTCCCTTACCACCTAAAAATAATATCATATATATAGTATACAACATATAGATAATTTTTAATGTTTGCCATCCCGAAGCGTTTAACACATATATAAATACACAATGATGTATCAGTCAAACACAACAAAACTTTATTATGTTTATTATTGTATTAGGGCAACATGTTTCAATTCTTATAGAATCATCTTCAGGCCCTTCTAAGAAACAGATCCTTACAGCGCATTTTAAACATTGCTAAGAAAGGATCTCTTTCTTAGAAGAGCCTGAAGATGATTCTATAAGAATCGAAACATGTTGCCCTAATACAATAATAAATATAATAAAGTTTTGTTGTGTTTGACTGATACATCATTGTATACTTGTATATGCATATAGATAACTTTGACAAGAAGGTACCGGGGAGAGGAGAATGTCAAGTGTTGGTGGGGGGCATGATGTAAGCACCTGCAAATAATTTTCTGGTGCAAGCAGCCACAATACTGCTAACGTTCTCTCCCTTATGTTGAATATGACCATCAGTCAATGCCACATTGGGAGATATACTTCTGGTTTTACAAGTTTCTTGTTACATTTTGCTGACTATGCACAATCTCTCAATTGTTTTATTCCAGTTTTATTGTGCACATTCAATTACCCGTAATTTTAAGATGTTGTGAAACAATGCCATATTGACAGGTGCACTTTGTTAGCACTAATGTATACAGCAAATGTATGGCTGCAAGTACAAACAAAATGTAAAACAAAATGGTTATACACAACAAAATCTTATAAGTACATATTTATAATTTCATTATACACATGTTCTGTTGTGGAGACAAAATCACATGTGGGCAGAAACAGATATATGGCTTGCATAAGGTACAAACATAGATGATGATGCATGCAATAAGCAAATACGTAAGAATTCATAGTAAAGATCACAATGGCTCCCTATCACATTTGATTAAGTTGCATTTAAAAGCTATTTTGATGTTACATCAGAGGCAGTACTTTCTCAGCATCATGGGAGGGCAACATAAGGTATGCAGTACTGATGAATGTAATAAATCATTACAAACCTTGTGCAATTATGTGAATAAAGATCTTCATGCTACAAATGAGGATGGGTGCTAAAGTCTTCACCTGCTCCAGACAACGTACTAAGATCTCCCGATGCACCTGGTGTGTAAGTTCCTTTTCACGTCCGCCAACCTCTCGTGAAACCTGCAATGCATGGTTGCATATGTCACTCCTGTGTTCATCAACATGGCATATGAACATACACAACCCTTACAAATTCAGATCTACAAACGGGCACATTTTTACTTCATAATATGCAGAATACTTGTGAAACAATGGCACCAGTGCAGGGGTATGCACCATGTACAAAGTAATAAAACAATTCTACGTAAACATAGGTCCTTGGATGGTTCATTTTTAAGCTGTGGACCATTTTCAAAGAGAAACACCAAGTGAGTGTAGCTGCCACGGCCACATAACAAAGTTCTGTTCACAAGACCCCCCACTCATCATGCTTAAACCTTATGTTAATCAGTACATCATGTGACACATGTTGGTGCGATAAACATAGCATTCAAATATGTACTCACAGAAATGTGTGATACACACATTATATATGGCCACAGATATATCAAAGAATATGAGGCAGTGTGTATACAAAGACATACTTCCCAGTCACCACACTCTTGACAGAAAATATTTTCTAGACTGGTGGGTGACTTTAGGAAAAGAAGACATTACTGTTTACCGAAGCAAAACAAGAGAGACAAAGGGCAGTCTGGACATCAGAGCTGAAGACACTACTGGGAAACACTACTGAATACCCTGTCCATTCAACAGGTTGGCAGGTTCTCCAGCAGCAATTCCTAAACCTTGCCCATGTACAGTGAATGCAAGGCCTGCACCCCAAACCTTACCTTGGGAGAGCCAAGTTTTTGTCAGTGGCTCCTGTGGCAATGTGCCAACAATCCTTTTCTGTAAGAGCTAAGGTTCTCACAGCAGTGTTGCCGAAGAATCAGGTCTGCTGGGATGTGATCCTGTGTCGTTGGGCAAGTGGTTCCCAACATTTCAATGTAACAAAGTGCCTTCATATTCAAGATTCAAACACGAAGACAAATACAATTTTTTGGGCTGCTTGACCCTTTTCATTTAGAATATCAGGAACCACTCATACAGTAACACAGCATCACATCCCAGAACACCTGAATATTCATCCTCCTTCTTTGTCACATATGCTTTTAACAGATGAAGCATGCCTTGCTTGTGATGGCACCATGACCTTCCACAATCAATACTTGTGGACAGCTACTAAAGGACGTTCAGCACGCACGTGGTTCACGTTCATGGGTGTAGGCATGAGGCATAATTGTAAGACCCCAGGCATTCTATAACTTAGCACTGGACAGCAGAAAAATCAAGCTACTATCAAAAATTGAACCCCAGATGCTGCAGCCAGTGATTTATCAGTTTTTACAGTATTATATGACAGAAAGATATCATTCTTTAATTACATTCACATGTACTCACTTTACTGAGGCAAGGACTGAGGTCCTTAAGAAACTGAACAAGATCCTCCATTGTCTCAATCACTTCTGCAACTGCCAGATAGTCCAGCACCCGCTTGCATTCTCGGATAATCTTCCGTACTTCAGATTCATCAAAACAAAGCAGCAGAGCAGATGTTCCTTGTAGAATGCCTCGGGAGCCTTCAATAAGCTTCTTTCTATAAATGTCAAGTTTCAACAATTTAACAGTTAAATCAAGTCAGTATTAGATCAAATATCTAGTATATCAGGAGATCCTTGCAGCACGAAGTGCTTTATTATTCAGTCCATTTATTTTAAATAAAATACATACCTAGCTGGACCACTGTATGGGTCAGCCTTCAACATAGCAGAGGCTTCCTCTAACAGACGTGATGCCCCCTCCACCCTAACCAGTGCGGCTGGCATGTCCTGCTTCAGGATTGCATCTTCACTGGAGTTAATAGTTTCACGTCCAACCTAGGAAAGCACAACTACTAATATAAAAAGAAAAAATTCTTTAAAAGTTAACAACAAATAAGAAGTCACCATTCAGATACAACTCAGGAACAACAGGATTACAAAAACTTTGTAACAATAAGACCATATACATAAGCAGTCAAACTTGGTTATAATGTCATGGAAGGGACTGAATATCTTGTGTTGTTCTAAGAAGTGTCACTGTAAGCAAGGTGTACAGTAAAAGCAAGTGAAAAACATTTCAAGACGAAATACAAGGCTACACACACATTACTTCATGTTAATGCACGATCTGTTTCAAATTTAAATTACAATTAACATATAGAAACAATTGAAAAAATACTCTTCTGTAACTGTAAATTTCTATAGAGGCTGAAAATAAGAAATACATTAACTTACATTTAATATTTAGGAAGAACATAAGTTACCACAAGACAAGGAGCATCACTGGTACACTCTCCCTTCTCACTTACTTAAACAATTTTCAGCAGCACCTCATTGTCTCTTCATTCGGGCTTTCAAAATCACTTTATTTTGGATCTGTTGTGTTCAAATACACTAACAACTTTGGTTCTTTTTTTTTTTCAAATCATTTGGATTGTAGAACTAAAAAGGCCAAACTCCCAAAACACATCAGCTTTCTTCTTTCCATTTTACTATACATTTTATCACTCTAACTTTCCCTTCAATGCTCAAAAACTTACTTTTATTCAAGAGTGTGGCCACATTATCATATTACCTGTCTCCTGTTAACTTAAGGAGTAGAAACATAAAGGGCAACTTAACACACAATGTGAATTACCATTAATATTGCCATTTTCCAGGTCTGGAATTTATGCTGCTACCTGATAGTGCAAAGGGCTTGCCCTAGCATGGAAAAGGACATGGCAAAAATCTCAAAGTTGCCTACTTCATGGAAATTATAGTGGAACGGTTGCCTGACAATATCGTTATATCCAAGGTTGATGCCCTTAGGTATGTCATACTAAGGACGGCATTAAAAACACGTGCCGTACGGGGAATTAGCTGGTACCACTGAACGTGTAATGCTACAGATAATGTGTCACACAAATTGAGGTCATTATAACTGAGTTCAACTGTATTTGTATGTTATAACATAACACACTAAATTTTCTAACAAACTCATAGCAGCAAGCAATGTCAGCGTCTCAGAATGTAGGTCATCTGGTGTTCTCACACAGTGGTGTTGCTAAAGCAGACCCCTAAACTCTGTAAATAGAGGCACTACATTACATTCCTTCAATATGCTGCAATTCACTAACCCAACAACTGTGTCACATCCTAGAAGACCTGCATCCTTGTCAAGTACCTTACCACATTAAGCACTGACTTTAGGTCCTGATTAATATACTTCATATGTGGCAATAAAAGAAACGTCCAGTATGGAAAGGATTTAAATATCTGGACAGGACACAGCTCTGTACCTTCACAAGGTTGGTCACGGCTCGACTAACAGCCATAACAGGCCGCTCCAAATCAGGCATAGCATTGCCATCTTCAGCTTCTTCATGCAAGATCACCAGCCGTGAAACCTGTAAATTGATACCACCTTAGTTTCATCACAACATGATCAACAAAGTAACATCAAATACTAAAGGTTTCAAAAGCCACTATACTTTATACACAATACAATCCAGTTCATGAAATTTTCATACATTTTTCAACTTTCTAAAATTACTGTAATAAAAAAATTATGTAAGGTACATAAACACAATATTGAGAGTTTCAGCTTGCATCTCTTAGAGCCTGCTGTTGTCATTCCTTCCTCAGAATAAGGCATGTGTGATTGTTGAGTAATGTCTTGTTATGTACACGTGTGTGTTGTTCCACTTGTGATTTTGGAGTACCTAGAAAATGAGACTTGAGAGAACGGTATGTGTAAAGCAAATTTTACTTTAAACTGGGGAAAAATGTTGTGAAAGCTTTCAAAATGTTGAAAAGTAGCTTCTGAAGAGCAGACAATGCAAAGGACATAGTCTCTGAGTGGTTTTCCAACTTAAGTGTGACCACTACTGAAGATGCCAAACACTCTGGGCATCCATCAGTGAGCAAAACAGATACAAATGTGGATCGAGTGAAATAACTTGTCCTCTAAAACAGGAGAATTTCTATCTATGATGTTGCTAAGATGTGGAAAATTTAATCTGGGGAATTCTGACAGGCAATCAGCTTGCTGCCAAATTTGTGTCTGCCTGTTTTCCTATGAATGAAATTCTGGCTAAAAGCAATATTAGTATCACTTCACACACTCCCTACTCACCACATTTAGTGGTGTATGTCTTCTCTCTTTTCCCAAATCTTACAGATGATGTTAAAAGCAAGAAAATGTAACCATGTTTGATGCAAAATCATGTGATGCACATACCAAGTTTCTACGAGAGTACTTCACAAACTGCTGGATTTATGGGGTCCCAAGGAGAGTACTTGGAAGGGAGAAACACTGATGAGAAGGTAAGTGTTGTTACTATGAAGACATACGTTCTGTCCAAAAGAACTATTTCACTGCACCACAATGCACAAGATTTCTCCCCACATTTGGGTTTCATATTGAGGATTTTTTTCCAGGCTCTACACGCGACAGACCTTCGTCCACCCAAAGTCCAAGGTAGTTTTTTTGTCCAGATAAACTAGACAGTTCCTGTGACCTTACAGATAAGTTGTAGAGCAGCTGACACAATAAGGTGAGTTGGGACATGGCACCTCAATGCGACCACCTTAGCTCCAAAAACCATACACACAATGCTGGCAGCATACCACCATTTTGCACATCCAAACTTCTGGCAGAGGAAGGATTGCCCAGGATTAGGAATATACGGTCACACAGAAAGCTGCTCATACCCAACATTTATCTAGCTGGGTGAAGTCGGAACTCTGAGCGTCGGACACAACCTTTGAAGAGGGAACTGTTTTTTTTTTTTTTATTCCTCTTCCCAATTAATCTGTAGCTATACAGATGCTCCAAATGGCAACACAGAAAATAATCTCCTCATCAGACATTCCCTCCACACAGTCAGTGGCAACATCTCCTTTGGAAGAGACCGCAGATTAATGCTGTCCAACAAGTACAGGTTCAGATCCCAAAATATTATTTATGAATTGCATGAGCTGGTATATCACTGTAAACCTTAATCAAGGGAGTTCTGTTCTTCAAATGCCTGCATTTCTAATGAACTCAGCAATTTGGTCTAAATCTTCTTATATACAAAATGTACTGATGCTGCATTTAGTTCTTTTCCATATTCCTAAGCAGAAATTTAGTAAAGCGTTCAAACAGCATAACTACTTTGTATCTGAAAACCAAGACTAACACCATGGTGATGGGTCTGCTGGTCATAATTGAGCCATTAAAAAATTATCCACCCACCTGAACCACCAGTGTCACGTCTACCACGGAGGGCAAGAGAGGAAAAAATACATAATTCTTCCAGCCTGTGCCAGCCTGGGGATGGTCAACAGGACCTGATCTCAGAAAGTGCAATGGAGAACTTACCCTTCCAGGACATGACTGAAATTTACAAACCTAATAGCAAGTTCTGCACCACTGACAAACTGTGACTGTATGACCATACCATGAGAAAGGCCATATGGTGTATTACTTAGTCCTACCTGGCACATTGTGGGACTGTACTGGGTCTCCGGACATGCCGGGTACAAGGAAATGAAACTGCCGACAAGCTTGAAAGGGGCAGTTCTATTCACAAGTTTATAGGACCTGAGCTGTCCCATGGGGTCTCTAGGCAGAATATCAAAAATAAGATAAAATTCTGGGTGGGTAACCACCACTTGGTAATGTGGCGTGGTGCTCGAAAATTGATTTCGGGCCCTAGCCTGGCTACAAAGACCCGATTACTGTCCTTTAAAACAACACAATCCAGGGTCATTACTGGCATTCTTACTGGACTTAACACCCCAAGCAGACATCTATACATAATGGGGTTAAGTAATAACCTCACTTGTAGGAAGTGTGGAACTGAGGAGGAAACCTCAGTCCACATTTTGTGTGAATGTGAGGCCTTGGCTTCACTCAGCCATGCATATCTGGGTTCCTTCTTCTTGGACCCTGAGGATATTATAAATCTAAGTATAGGAGCCACCCGGAACTTTAGCAATGGAACTGGGCTCCTTGAACCTAGTATCAGATTATGGGGCACAAAGGGCCTGTATTAAGGCCTAGGTGCCCTAGGCCTGGAAGGGCTCAAACCCTAATACTATTCTATTCTTCATTACATAGTCAGCAGTAATATATCAAGACAGTACAGTCCAACAGGTACACAGCTGCTGGTACATCTCTGCTACCTCAGCCATGAACAAGGTGCACTGTGGTTGCACACATTTATAATCTGGGATCCATACTTAAGACTTGGGTGTGACCAGCCTCGTGGTCTAGTGGTCAGAGTCTCTGCCTACTAATCATGAGGTCCCGGGTTCTATTCCCGGTTCTATCGTGGGAATTTTCCCTGAAGGGGAGGATTCCCACGGTGACCATGGTCTGGGTAGGTTAGTAGAATTTAGGTTTAAGGGCACTCCTGGCACTACATCCTCCTATATCACCACTCACATCATCGGGACAACATAACCACACCTCATGGGCATCCCAACCTCAGAAGTCAGTTACACTTCTGCCATGCCCAGGAGGGAAGACCACAAAATCCACAAGGACATGTGGGAGAATTTGGGGGGGGGACTTAAAACTTCGGTGTAGAAGCAGTGAGAAGGGTCCACTCAACCCTTATTTTTGAGTTCCCTATAAGGGCATACAGGCAAAGGCCATGTGTTTGAATAAATATAACAGGCCTTGAACCTAGTAATTAAAAAGCCCCTAGTAACAGTAGCAGTGGTGGTGGTGGTGGTAGTAGTAGCAGTAATGAGGACATGATGAACACAAATATACATGGAAGACTCAAAATGACATCCTTACTATGCTGGTGATGTGGTAGGTGTTCAACATGCAGAGCCCATTTCATTGACAAAAACAAATTAACATGGAATGGCAATGGTGGCACATGGAAATGGCAGAAGGCAATATGATAGACAGCAAACCTTCACAGCTCCCTCCTGCATAGCACCATCAGGAGGCGGTCCACCTGTCGCTACAGGTATTTTGGAATGTAAATGGTGATTGTGTTATACTGGTTCATATGGTTCACCTAAAATTATGTAGTTCAGTAACTGTGGTTATGATGGCCAGGATAGGTCGCACCGATCGATAATACAAGAAGGAAGGATTCTAGAGTGTTATCTCTTGGAAATCGGCCCGTTGGACGGCTAATGGAAGACGTTAACTTATGGAAAGTAATTGTGAGAATGACTGATGGTGGACTTCGATGTCAGATGCTTTGAATTTCTCATTATCACGAATGTTGTGCCCACACCAAGGACAACTAACCCAGTTTAACCCCAAGAAGCTGATCCCGGGAACAATGCTTGCCCATCTGTTTGAAATAACTCATACCTAAATCGGCAGGCGAAATGAACTGCCACTGGGTACAAAAGCCTTTGAGTCATACAACTTTATTCTACAATAAATAGCTCAAGAAAAGACAGGGGCGTGTTACACACTACATCGTGCCACAAAACTAGTAATACAATACAGCCTTTCACTGGTTTCTTCAGGAGCTGTATTATACCATCATGTCTATATATGGCTATGCGGCTCATATGACGTCACATCTGATTTACTTAGCGACGTTACGTCACGTGACTTCCTCGCCAACACAATTTGTCAAAATTAAAAACAGGCACGCCCATTTGCACTAATATCTTAATATTCTACTACTTTCTGTAATAACATACGCCAAGAAAAATACAAATAACTAACACAACGAAAATTACTTCCTCACGTTTAATTAAAGTGTCCAGATCTTCGCACATACTGGAAATGACGCTGTTAAAATAATATTTCTACGGATGTAACGAAAGTACAGTCCAACTTGTACTGTATTTCTTAATAAACTCCTTACCTGTTGTGCTACTGGCTCTAAAATACTCTCAATAGTTTTCGTGTGAAAAACTGGCATTTTGAATAGATGAAGAATAAACGCCTAGTCACATACACGTATAACACCGCTTCAATCACCGTTCTGCCACCACACGGCACAAACCTTCCACGACCTATTACCGAACACCACCAAACTCGAAATAACTGTCATTCGTTTTTCTGCCAGTAGAGTGCATAATATTGCTATACACCTAACAATGTAGCCAACACGGAAAGGAGCCAAGTAGCCAACCTACGTGTAGAAGGTAGTGGAGTATGGTACGTTTGAGGGCGTGGGAGGGGGTTACCCATGTTATGGAATGAATTTTTTAACTTTTCGGAAGGGTTACACCCTGGAACGTGGGTGAATGTCCATCAAATGTCACCCTATGACAATCCAGTAGACAGTATTAAAGTTACCGCTGTGAAAACATCAGACCACACGAATATGAGGACGAAATGTTACAGTGTGAGCTGGACCAATCACATGGAGTTCAATTCCCGACAGCGTTAGATTTTTCTCTTTTTAAAATCGTCCAGATCGGCTCTGGGGCACACCAAGCCTTATGTAAAGAATACATGGAGCTTATAACCCCACTCCTCCATATCATGCATGTAATTGTAATTGTAATTGTAATTTATTCACCTTCCATGTATCATGTACAGGTATGGATACCACAGATTTGGAAACAGTCCTATTACAATTGAATAAGAAATAAAAAGAAATATATATACAG
>Ga0123355_10011479_pt1 | contig 13662 bp, 12 predicted proteins | sample TergutEmb28metaG_3_FD_89872 | JGI IMG/M metagenome (GOLD analysis project Ga0123355, IMG submission 89872) | Embiratermes neotenicus P1 segment gut microbial communities from Petit-Saut dam, French Guiana - Emb289 P1 | ecosystem: Host-associated > Arthropoda: Insects > Digestive system > Gut ...
AAAAAACTCCTAATATTTTTCATAAACTCCTTTATCAAATACTTGTCAATGCAAGTTACTTGCTAATACATGATACTATACATCATATAGTATTGTCAACAAAAAAAATATGTGTTTTAAAAAAAGTTACAAATTTTTTAAAAAATAAAAATTTTGCTTTATTGCTTACATTTACAACCGCAATCACAATCACTCAAGCCTAATAGGTAGTCGGTTGTTACACCAAAATATTTTGCTATTTTTATAACCGCGTCGACACTTGGCTTTGCTTTACCCTTCCTCCAATCATTCATAGAAGTGTGAACCAACCCGCATTCCCTATGTAATGTTGCGTCCGAAATTCCTTTAGCTTTTTGAAGTTGTAGTATTCTTTCAATCATATAAAAATATTTTTAGGAAATTTCTTAATATTGCATTAAAATACTTGACAATTAGGAATTTTCTTAATATAATTAATGTATGTCCACACAGCTACGATGAAGATAGCGACTTTTAGTGTACCACAAAATATAACAAAAAGCAACAAACAAACGGCAAAAAACAGTATATTTTATTGTCTATTTTGCAATACCATTCGGAGGTCAATCATGAAAAAAGAAATATGCAAAAACTGCGCGAATTTTTACCCTTATTACAGGCAGATTAACTCTAACGAATACAAAAAATCATTTCATGGTTATTGCAAAAAATATAATGATGCCGTAACAGAAGTTAATTCTTGCGGGAATTTTTGTGACAGCAAAAGCAAATGATTTTATGAGGTTTTTTCTTTAGTAATTAGGCTCTTTTATCTCGTATATCTTGACTTTAGGCAAGTCATCAACAATTCTCCGAACAAAATTTCGTACTCCTATTATCTCGGTTCGTGTGTGCCCGCCTGAAATTAAGTTTATGCCATGAAAGTCTCCGTAGTGCTGAATGTACATTGAGTATTCTCCTGTTATGAAAGTGTCACATTTTTCGTCTACTGCACTATCCATGTATGCTGTCTTATTGCCGCCACCGGTTATTATGCAAATCTTCTTAACCGGCTTGTCGGTATTCTTGAATGCCTTGACCTTTGCTTGCAGTACTTTTTCGCATAAGGCGATAAATTCTTCAAACGGCTGTGATTTGATTTCTGCTACCACCCCATAAAATAATCCGCTGTTAAACTCATCGTCGGGCACGCTTGGTTTTAAGTTTTTTGCCCCTAAATCTCTAGCTAGGCTGTGTGATGTTCCAAACTCAGCCGCGTCAAGAGGGGTATGCACGAAGCAATGATTAAGTTTATGCGTTGTCAACAGTTCAAAGCAATGCTCCCTTTGCTTTTTCATAAACGGCCATGCGTCGTGGTGAGTTATCAAAAGCTCTGCACCTTGCTCAACCGCTGAAGTGATTGTAAACGGTGTAAGATTAGTAGCGTAAGCAATTTTTGTTATCGGTTTGTCGTAATCAAACTTAAAGCCGTATTCCCATGTGGTGTTATTCAAAACAACTTGCGGAAATAGGTTTCTAATCTTCTTTTCTATTTCTTTAACTGTAGTCATCATAATCCTCATCAAGCATCAAGCTTGCCCTTTTTAGCTTCTTTATAATTATATCAACTCTCTATCGTTTTTTCCTTAACATATCCCCTGCTTTTAGCGGTATATCGGTGTAGACCTTTAATTTTTGTTGAACGAATTTAGCGTCGGGAATTTCGGTGTCATTTAGGTCAGTCATGCGTTGAATTATCAGTTCAGAGTTATGGTACGCTAGAGGAGACATGATTTTTAGAGTTTCGCCTGTTTTAAAACGGTTGCGTTGTTCTATTACCGCATAACCGTCGCTACATTTATCCTCTACTACAATTCCTACAAAATCATATTCACATGTAGCTTGACTTGATAGATAATTTTGTTCTGCGTCTCCTCCTAAGTAAAAGCCCGTACCGTAGCCCCTATTGGCTACCTTATACACCTCACTTATTATATCGGGACACGGCACAAAATCCTTACCTTTTTGCTTATATAAATCAATCATTTTGCGGTATGCTCCTGTAACCGCCGCAACATAATAAGCCGACTTAACCCGCCCCTCTATCTTAAAGCAGTCAATTCCCGCCTCGTACAGCTTGTCGATATGCTCAATCATATTAAGGTCGAAGCTATTAAAAAAGTATGTTCCGTGCGCATCCTCGCATATGTCCATCCCGCCGCTTTTATTACCTTTTGATGACGGGTAAGATAGGGCTAAGTTACTATAACTCTCTATTCGTGAGATTGCCGCGTCGCTTCGCTCCTCGCAATGACGAAAGTCTCCGTCATTTTGCGTTATATTATATTCCCACCTGCACGGCTGTGCGCAGTCTCCCCTGTTACCATCTCTTCCTGTCAAATAATTACTTATCAAACACCGTCCGCTTATCCCCATACACATCGCGCCATGTACAAAAGCTTCAAGCCGTACCTCTTTTGGCAAAGCCTTTCGGATAACGGTTATCTCCGATAATGTTAGCTCTCTTGCCAGTACTATTCTTGACGCTCCTAATCTTACGTATTCTAATGCTGCCGCCGCGTTACTTACACTTGCTTGTGTGGACACATGTATAGGTAAAGCGGGCGCTATGGCTTTTACTCTCGCCATAACCCCTAAGTCGCTTACAATTACACCGTCAATTTGTGCTTCGGCTAAGAACGAAATATATTCGTCCAAACCGTCAAAGTCATCACCTCTCGCGAGTATGTTGAGTGTAACGAATATTTTTTTTCCGCCTTGTCTTTTCGCAATTGTGGCAGCCGCCAAAATTTCGTCTCTCTCAAAATTATCTGCTTGCGCTCTAAGCCCCCACTTTTTACCCGCCAAATAAACGGCGTCAGCTCCAAAACAAAAAGCCGCCCTCAACTTCTCCAAATTGCCGGCGGGAGAAACTAATTCAATGTCAATTTTCTTCATTTTTGTTAAAACTAACCGCTAATATTTCTTGCCGTCACATACAATGCCTTATCAAACTTGCTTTTCACGGCAAGTCCATCAACTATATCCATGTCAAAAACCTTATTTTTGCGGATGCCCACTATACGGTTACCTATTCCTTTCTCCAATAATTGTACTGCGTGTACACCGAATTTTGTCCCAAGCAGTCTATCCTGCATAGACGGCGCGCCGCCCCTTTGGATATGTCCTAACACTGTTGAGCGTACAACAATGGTAGTCTTGCTCTCGATTTTCTTTTCAAGTTCTTCCGAGCAACCGGCACCCTCGGCAAGCACAATTATACCGGAAAGCTTGCCTGTGTTGCGGCTTTTATGAAGCTTATCTACGATTTGCTTAACTGTCATTTTTTGCTCGGGCAGTATAATAACTTCAACACCGCCGCCAAGCCCCGAATAAAGTGCAAGGTCTCCGCATTTATTACCCATAACCTCAATTATACAAACTCTCTCATGCGAACTCATAGTATCTCGTATTTTGCTGATAGCGTCCAATATAGTATTACATGCTGTATCAAAACCAAGTGTATAATCCGTATAGGCTATGTCATTATCAATAGTCCCCGGGATTCCAATAGTGGGCATACCCTGTTCCGACAGCTTTTTAGCGCCCATAAAAGAACCGTCACCGCCGATTACGATAAGTCCCTCGATACCTCTATTTCGCATATTCTTAATAGCGGTCTCCCTAACTTCGGTTTTCTTAAACTCTTCACAACGAGCCGAACGCAAAATGGTTCCTCCGCGTTGGATGATATTGCTGACACTGCCTGTGTTAAGCTCGACAAATTTGCTTTCGATTAAACCGCGGTAACCTTTTTCTACCCCATAGACGGTCATTCCCGAGCATTGGGTAGCATATCTGGTAATCGCTCTAATGGCGGCATTCATCCCCGGCGCATCGCCGCCGCTAGTCAAAACTCCGATTGTTTTCATGTTTTCTGTTCCTTTGTTTAGTATTTTTTAATTATACCATGCCATAAATTTTTTGTAAAGCAATGCTACGAATGTTTGACAAAATTTTACGTGTATGATATAATATTCTATATTATGAAAACATCGGCGGCAAACAGAAAAAAAATCAACCGGATTATCACGATAGCACTCATCTGCATGATTGTGTTACTTGTTGTCGCATTACTCGTAAATTTAGGCGGAACTATGGCGGCGCGCGGACAAGCTAACAGACTTGAGTCAGAAATACAACGACTGGAAAACGATAATGCCCAAGTCGAAGCCGAATTGGAATACCGCCAAACCGACCAATTTATAAGAGACTACGCCAAAGAGCATTTGGGCATGGGAGATGACGGCGACAGAGTATTTATCGCAAGAAGATAATTTCATATTTTGACATTTATGTCAATAGTTTTAATCGACATAGGAAGTAACAGTGTTAAGTTGGGCGTCTATAAAGGCGCCCATACTTTATATGTACCCAAAAAGATTATCACTACCGGACTCGGCGAGGGACTTGCCTCTACAGGCTCTCTTAGTAATACGGCGATTAACCGCACCTTTGACGCGGTGATTCGTCTTCACGAGGAAGCCGCGGCTCAAAAAGCCGGTCAAATAATAATATTTGCTACCGAAGCCGTACGCGCCGCGCGTAACGGCAATGTTTTTGTGTCCAAAATCTACGACGCTACCGGATTAGAAATCGACATACTTTCGGGTGAAAGAGAAGCCGCCTTAGGTTTTTTAGGAGCCGGACAAAAAATTAAAGGCGATTACACGGTAATAGATATTGGCGGCGCCAGCGTGGAAATCGCCGGCGGTCACACGGGCAAGCTCACCTATAAAAAAAGCATTCCTTTGGGGGTGCTTAGGTTACTTGACAAATGTGGTGAAGACGCCGAAAAAATCACAGCTTATATAAAAGAAAACATACAAAGACTCGGGAGCTTTCCCCCTGTCCAAAAACTAATCTCTATAGGCGGCACGGCAACAATCCTAGCCGCTATGTTGCAACGGCAAAAAAAGAATTATAACGCTTACAAAGCTCATAATTACAAGCTAACTCAAAAAAAACTCAAAAAAATCATTAGCAAAATCCTGACATCCAAAGACCTCTGCGCCCAATTCCCCTTTCTTCCTCCAAGAAGAGCCAAAGTAATGCTTCATGGCGCACTACTGCTAGACGCATTGCTTGAATATTTAGACTGCAAGTACACAATAGCAAGTGAGAACGGTTTGTCGGAGGGCTATTTGATAGAACTGCAATCACTTTGATTGGCAAAACACCTCATTTTTCAATATTCACAAACATCGTTCTGCTCACTAATCTTCTCACCTCTTTTAATCCCCCGCGTTTGTCCAAATATACTGCTCCTATTATCGACTCGAATAAATCCGACTTCATTTTTTCCGAAACTGTTTGATTGCCGACAAGAAGCAAATATTTTGCCAGCCCTAAGCGGTCGATGATTCCCGCATGTGTTTCAAACCTTTCGTATGCTTGCCTCTCCTCAGTCATTTGCCCGGCAGTCTTATTGCCCGACATATAAAGTCTGTGCGTCAAAATATATTTAAGCACGCCGTCACCCAAAAATTCTAAACGGTCGCCGCTCTCAAGCGTCTCGCCTTTGCTCTTTTGCTGATTAGCATAAGCGGGTGTAGTAAAAGCCGTCATAAGCAGACGCTTATTAGCAAATCTATATCCGATAGCTTTTTCTATTTCTTTTATATCTTGTAATGTCATGATTGGAATTATTAGCCTATCCTCTTTTTTCGTTCCGTACTGCTGATGCGTAAAATTATAATATTTGCGGTGACTATAGCGATAATCATAATAAATTTAGAAAATATATACAAGTAAAAATAACCACTGGCGGAATCATCAATTCTTATTATATTGACTACAATCGAAAAGACATAAAAAGCGCATAAGCAAATCAAAATAATTTGTATGATTTTTCTTGGTACGATTCGGGTAAAAAATATTTTCAAACTAACAATTAAAACAATACCTAAAGGGATAAGAATAAATGAAAGTAATAGTGATACGCGGTAGCATATTCCGACTAACCGGTCAATCAAAAGCCCCGAACCGTGTGCCCACTCCAAAATCCTTGAAAACGGCACAATTACCATAGCCATACGCATTGAAGAAAATGCCACTCTATCAAACAATATCCACGGTAAAATTCCGCAAAAAATAATAGTGACTCCGCAAACGAATAAAATGATCTTTTGTATTCGCATCATTGCTTAGTCGTCCGTTTTCATAGCTTCCCCAATCCTAGCAACCATATTGTTTTTATGCATTCGGGTTATTTGACGGGCTATTACCTCTACGGCGAGGCTACTGCATGAACCGTGGGCTTTGACGAGAATTTTGTTAAGACCTAGGAGGGTTGCTCCGCCAAAGCTGTGGTAATTCATTTGAGTTTTTAAGCGTTTTAGTCCCGGCATTACCATAATCGCGCCTAACTTACCTAAGACACCTGCAAAAACATCGCCCTTTAACTTGCCTGAAACCAACTTGCCAGTCCCCTCCACGGCTTTCAAAAGAACATTCCCGCTGAAACCGTCGGCTACTACGATATCATACTTGCCCGACATATAATCTCGAGCTTCCATATTTCCCGCAAAATTTATAGTTGGGTCTGCTTTAAGGATTTTGAATGCCTCGTGCGTAAGATTATCGCCTTTTTTGTCTTCCGTGCCGACATTTAACAAACCAATTCGGGGACTGTCTACGGCATACACACTATTCATATAAATACTCGACATGCGGGCAAATTGACCCAAGTATTGCGGTAAGCAATCAACATTGGCCCCTATATCGGCAATCGCCACACCCTGTCCTGCATTAATTGTCGGCAGAATACCGCAAAGCGTCGGACGTATTACACCTCTAATACGCTTAATTTTTAATACACCGCCCGTGAGTATCGCGCCCGTATTACCCGAACTGAACATTCCGGTATACTCGTCGCCGCTCATAAGCAAATCAAATGCCTTGACCAATGAACTTTCTTTTTTAGTCTTGATGGCAGTTGTCGGCTCGTCCTCATTAGTGATAGTGTCGCCGGCATGTAAAATAATCAACCGCCCCTCTTCAATATACTTAAGAGCGGTTTTTGTCGTGCGTTTGTCATTTGTGATGAAATCTTTAATTTTGTGCTCGTCACCACACGCGGTAAATTTGAGACCGTCGTGTTCTTTAAGCGCGAGTGTGATTCCGTACAGGATTTCCTGCGGCTTATCACCCCCGAATATATCTGCTATGATATGCATTAAAAAATGCTCCTTATTGTTAGTCATTTTTTATTGTTATTTCCAATTACTCACTTCAAATTCCTACATTGCCTTAATTTTCTTTAGTCCTTAAAACTTCTCTGTTACGTACAATGTAGTTTATCCCGCTAATCACTGTCATTACCGTTGCCCCGCCAAGCAGGATAATCCCAAAAATCTCCACAGCATCACCGCTTGAACTTGTAATATATATTATGTCACTCATGGGAATAAGTATGAGAAGCGCAGCCATTTGGAGTACCGTTTTAATTTTTCCAAGACGGTCGGCAGCTAATTTGATGTCTTTGCCTGCGGCAATTATACGAAAAGCCGAAACTATAAATTCGCGACTTAATATAATCATTGCCATAACTGCCATTGTCACTTGAAAATCCTCTCTTTGACATGCGAGAATAGCTAATAAAGCACACATGACAAGTAGCTTATCGGCGATAGGATCCAAAAACTTTCCTAAATCGGTAATTTGATTTAGCTTTCTAGCTAAAAACCCGTCAACCCAATCGGTAAAAGCGGCAACGGAAAAAACTCCCGCCGCTATCAGTCGATTATACGGCACATAGTCGCAAAGAAAAAAGAAAGAAACAAATGCAGGTATGAGTAAGATTCTTACGATTGTAATTTTGGTTGGAAGATTCATATTATTGAGCAATTATAAAGTACAAGTGTGACGTATAGTTGTTTGCGATACAACTATTCTCTTTAGCATTATTATTTTATAACTGTTTTTTCTCTCCTATAAGGTCGTACCCTTGCACTCCAGTCACCTTAATATCGACATCTTGTCCGATGTCTACAAAATCAGCGGAAAAATGAATTATACTGTCTACTTCGGGCGCACTAAAGAGAGGTCTGGCTATGAAAAGATTTCTATCATATTCTATGTCCTCGTAGATTGCCTTTATCACTTTCCCTATTAGTCTCTTATTAATGGTCTCTACTACTTCAGCCTGAATTTTAGCGATAGTATTGAATCGTTTTTTCTTAACAGCCTCAGTTATGTGTCCCTTTAAATTATGGCTTGGGGTATCCTCCTCTCGACTGTACGCAAAAAATCCCAAGTGCCTTATTTTAGCCCATTTAACAAATTCTATAAGCTCCGCAAATTCTTTTGCCGTTTCTCCGGGAAAACCTACCATTAAAGTCGAGCGTAACGTTATATCGGGGATACGCTTATATAGCGTCTCTATAAGCAGTCTCAGCTCATTGCTTTTTCCATGCCTACCCATCATCGACAAAATTTTATCGCTCGCATGTTGCATAGGAATATCCAAATACTTAACTACTTTTGGATTGTTAGCAACCATATCAATCAATCTCTCGTCTATAACATCGGGATAGCAGTACATAAGCCGTATGTAATCAATCCCGTCTATACGACTTACCTTATCAATTAAATCACAAAGAGATTTCGTGCCGTTATTCGTTCCGAATAAATCATGTCCATATCTCGTTACATCTTGAGCGACAAATATCAATTCCCTTGCTCCGCTTCTTGCAAGCCCCTCGGCTTCGGTTACTAATAAATCCGGTGTCACACTCTTATATGGTCCGCGTATTGACGGAATAGTACAAAAAGTACATTTATTATTACATCCGTCCGAAATCCGAAGATATGCATAATGTTGCGGTGTAGTGCGGATACGTCTTAGCAAATTCTTTTCGTCGACTTGTTGTAATTGCTTCGCTTGACTCGCAAGGGCATCTGTTTCTGTTATTCTATCCAATATGCCGACCAATTTTTCATAATCCCTAACACCTAAAAACGCGGCAACTTCGGGAAAATCTTTCTCTAACTCATCTCTATATTTTTGAGGTAAGCATCCGGTAACAATGAGTTTTGCCTCATCTCGCTTTTGTCCCGCCAGTTCCAAAATTGTCTCAATCGCTTCAATCTTCGCACTTTCAACAAAAGCGCATGTATTGACTATAACAACATCGCTTTCGCCTATTTCCCCGACAATGCCATACCCGCCTTTATTAAGCAAGTAAAGCATATGCTCGGTATCCACACGGTTTTTATCACAACCTAGACTGACTATATAAACTCTTTTCATTTGTAATAATTCAATATTCTCAATTATAAACGACATTCTATCTTGCCCGTCTTATAATTAAGCATTGTTTAAAACTCTTCTCCAAAAGCATCCTCAAACATATCGCTTGTTATAAAAACCTCTCGCGGTTTGCTTCCGTCCGGAGGACCGATTATTCCACGCTCTTGTAATTGGTCAATTATTCTTGCGGCTCTCGCATAACCTACTGAAAAGCGTCTCATAACCATAGAAGAAGACGCTTGTCCGCTCTCTATTATGCGTCTTGCCACATCAGCGAGTAACGGATCGTAATCCACATCTTCATTAGAAGCAATTTCGCCCACAGGCTCTTGCTTAACAACACAAATAGCTTCCTTAACAGTATCATCGTAGTAACATACATTGTTTTCTCTAACAAAATTAGCGATTGCCGTAACTTCTTCATTGGTAATAAACGCTCCCTGCACGCGCGCAGGCTCTGGCTGGTCTTGCGGGGCGTAAAGCATATCCCCCCGCCCAAGTAATGTCTCAGCTCCCGGTTGGTCAAGAATTGTCTTACTGTCGTGCGCATTAGTTACGGCAAAAGCAACGCGACTCGGAAGATTTACCTTAATCGTACCTGTGATAACATCAACTGACGGTCTTTGCGTAGCCAATACTAAATGAATCCCTGCGGCTCTCGCTAAAGAAGTAATTCTTCGAATCTTTTCCTCCATTTCACGTTTACTCACGTCCATTAAATAAGCAAGCTCGTCAACAATAATAACAATATATGGAATTTTTTCCGCCTCGCCGGACTTAACCGCATCGGACGAATTGTAATCGGAAATATTCTTTGCCTCGTGGCTTGCAAGCAACATATAACGGCGATCCATTTCAGCAATCGCCCAACTAAAAGCGTTGATTGCCTGCTCGGGTTCGGTTATCGCGTTCTCTAAGAGCATGTGAGGAAGTCCTTTGAATGCGGTAAATTCAACACGTTTAGGGTCGACAAGAATAAGTCTGACATCTTCAGGCGACGCTTTATAAAGAATTGAAGTGATTATTGAGTTAAGACAAACGGATTTGCCGCTACCTGTAGAACCCGCGACAAGAAGATGCGGCATTTCAATTAAATTGCAAAGAATTTTAGTCCCGCTTATATCCTCTCCGAGAGCCAGCGTTAAAGGACTTTTTGCCGAGTTAAAGGCGCGGGATTCAATAACTGCCCTAAGTCCGACCGGCGCTCTCTCCTGATTTGGAATTTCAATACCTATAGCCTTACGACCCGGTATGGGAGCCTCTATGCGGATAGCCCCTTTGCTCGCCATAGAATAAGCAAGGTCATCGGCATATTTTTCAACATCCTTAACCGAAAAACTTTTTTTATCTTGACTCTTTATAATCTCAAGCTCAAATCTTGTAACAGAAGACCCCTCAACAGAATTAAATACTTTAACAGGTACACCGAATTCGGCTAAAGCGCCCTCAAGCATCCGTTCCATCTCATGACGGGCTTCTTCCGAACGCCTTGAATCAATCCCCTTAGGAATAAGAAGCTCAAGCGGAGGAGCGATGTACTTCTTCTTAGGAATACGCGGCTTCGGCGGCGCCGACCCTATAATACTTGTTGCGTTATCCTTAAGAACTTTCTCTAAGCTAATTTGATTAGGATTGGCTTGTGTTTTTGATCTAACCGGCTTAATAATCGGCTTAAAATCTTTCTTAGGACTACCGAGACTATCCTCCGGTTCTACAATATTATACTCGCCCGTCTTGTCAAATTCCATAGAAACCACGGGGGCATCATACTCTGTTTTATCAATAATCGCTTCTTCTTTTTCATTATCGCAAAAAAAGTTGTTATCTTTTTCCTCTTTGAAAGGAGAGTCATCTTCCTCGTAGTCGGTTACAAGACCGTCACCGTCAGAATAATCACGGCTAAGCTTGTCTTTGTATATCAGGTCAAAGAGGTTGTCCTCCGTAGTTCTGATTTTCTTAACATCGACAGGACCCATATCTACCGGAGCGGTCACGATTGGCGGAAGCTCCGGTTCTTTTGGCATAGGCGTAGGCTTTTCTTCTTTTTCCGGAGACGCTACTACAATAGGCGGAAGGACTTTCTTAGAAGAATCTTCTACGGTTTCAACAACGGGAGTATCCGCTACTACAATGGGCGGGATTTTGACGGATTGTCTCAAAGGTTCCTGCGGAAATGTCGCTTGTGACTTAATAACAGGCTCGTTTACCTTTGATGGTGAAATAGGAAGCCTTTGCCAACCGTCACCATTAACGATTGGGGTCTGATTATCGTCTTGCGCGTCATAGTCGACACCATAAGCCGAAATAGCAGATTGTGTAGGGGTAAAAGTACTACTCCCATAAGACGATCCGGAAATTGTCTGAGCCGCCATAAAGCCTGGCATCACCGCTCCGCCAAAATCTTCCGACTTGATAATCGACATGTCTTCCTTGTATTTTTGTTCGTTTCTTAAACTTTGCTCGTCTGAAACCTTACGGGGAGGAGTGTTCTGATACGCCGTTGGCTCTTCCCTTTGAAGCGAAAAAGCATCACCGTTAAGAATCATTCCCGGTTCGTAGCTATCCACAAAACCCTTATCGGCAGGCACAACGACATCCCTAAGTCCCGTTGGTATCCCGTGCAAAATTTTGGGAGGACTGTTTATGATATGATCGGGGGGCGGCTCCTTAAGAGAGGAGTATAACGAGGAGGGCGGTGAATAATATGACGGAGAAGTTAATATAGACGAAGAATTAGACGGCGGGCTATTCCCGTGAGGCGAAGTTACAACCGAGTTAGGAAAAATAAGCATGCTCTTACCGTCAATAATCGACTCATCAGCCTTCTTAAGCGAAGCGAATTGTTCACCGTACAAAGCATTAAAAGCCGAACTCTTGCCAACTTTAGACTCGTCTTGTTCAACACTATTGACACCGTTACTGTATAGTCCGCCGCCTTTTTTAATGCTCATTGAAGTATCCTCCGTATCTCTGTCAAAAAACCCTTTTTTGTTTACTCCGAATGAAGTGACTGTTTGAAGCTTTGGCCAACTTGTTTGATTTTTTTTATTCTTAGATTGAGGTGTTTCAACCGGCGGAACTATATTAGCAATGTAAAGACCGTTTCTGTTTTGCGGAGCAATCGGTTGTGCTACTTGTCCTTTTTGAAAATTGTTGTCATTGCCTGCAAAAAAACTCTCTGCCCTTTTCTCCTTGCCGCGAGTAACTCTCCACGCTTTAACTTTACTAATATCAACAAATAAAAGCGACGAAAAAGCTATAGCAAAAATCAAAATACCAATGCTAATCGGAAGACCCAAGAAGCTACCCATAATAAAAGCAAAAATGCCAAACAACGCGCCGCCGGCCGTATTCCCGCCAAAAACACCCCTCATATACGCGCCAAAACCGACATTTAACAGCCTTTCACCATAAGCGTCCGTTAATCCAAAGCTAGTTATTAATTGCAATACCACCAACGAACAAAACGCTATTATAGCGATTCCCGCAATATATTTTGGATGCAAAGTTACGCTCTTACGTAAAAGCATCATCAACCCCGCAACAAAAGTTCCGGCAAGAGCGGCAATAGTAAACCACCCCATAATTCCAATAAAAAAAGAGCGCAAAAAATCAGTTATTGTGCCGAGCGGCAATATCAAAAAAAATGCCAAACCGCCTGATATTGCCATTATAAGCACACCTGCGACTTCTCTCTCTTTACTTTTTCTATTGTTATCGTTAGGAGACCTAATCATAGACAATAAATTATACCACAATTCCCAAAACTTTACAACCTTTTTCAAGCCAAAAAACTAAAATATTTTTTATGGAAATTTTTTGAATGCTTAACGCAAATCTTAGTCGTCATACAAATATAGACTTCAAGTTGATAAAAAAAGATAAGTTACAGTAGGCAAAATTATTAATATTAATTATAGTCGACAATACGGTCTTATGCGAAAACAATTTTTTCATATTCAAATTCATTGCCAAATCGTCTCCTCCGCCCTACCCTCACAAAAGTCGTAAGCAAAATTATTGCCTACGACTTTCTTTGACTTGATATTATGCTAGAATTATTGCCGCTTAACTTCTAAACTCTTCTTTAAACTCTATGCTCCCAAACAACGTTTCTATCGGAAAAGTTCCAATCCACACTCCATCCGTTTGGACGGTTGCCAACTGCAGTAAAGATAGTAAGTTGTTCACTCGCTTCGGTAAAAGCGTGTGCGCCTATGCTTGTGACACTAGCAGGTATGACAATTACAACACTTGGACTTGGCAGATCCGTATCGTAATCAACAACATATCTAAAAGCGTATCTAAATGCATGACCACCGATACTTGTCATACTATTAGGGATATTAATGCTAACGAGATTATACGCTCCGAAAAAAGCATGACTGCCT
>Ga0123355_10011480_pt1 | contig 13661 bp, 12 predicted proteins | sample TergutEmb28metaG_3_FD_89872 | JGI IMG/M metagenome (GOLD analysis project Ga0123355, IMG submission 89872) | Embiratermes neotenicus P1 segment gut microbial communities from Petit-Saut dam, French Guiana - Emb289 P1 | ecosystem: Host-associated > Arthropoda: Insects > Digestive system > Gut ...
ATATAGGGTTATATTTTTCCAAAAAACATGTTCCCCCCCCCCCCCCCCCCAAAAAAAAAAAAACAGAATTTTCCTTCAAATTCCAAGAAATCAAATCTAGTGCGTTCTTCTTGGTCTGAATTCAGCCGGAAAATTTTCTTTGACGTTTTCTACATCAAGCTTATATCAAAATCTAGCATGTAGTATAAATATTTGTTACTTACATAATTTTAACTGCTGTTGCATAACCTTGGCATCTTCGATCACTATTTTATAACGATGCACTATTTACAACCTTTTCAACTTCGCTCCTTGTGTGGTATTTGCAGAACCACGGGACCACGCACACTTCAAGGTCACACTCATTGCACATGTATCAGTGGTTGACTTCGCTCCACGAGTGGGGCACATTTGACACGTACGTCGTTCCATTTCACTGTCCAGTTCTAGGAATGTCGGACCTCGAGTCTCTTCACACTTGAACTCATTGACGTCATGAACTTTTTCCATCGCATGTATTGATATTTAACACACTACGTTTCGGGGAAAGAATAAGTCCTTATATATTTTTTTATTATTTTGGACATCCCGCTGTGTTATATGTTAATACACATTCATGCACCAAACGTATTCACGAACGGATACGTTCAACGTACCATACAACCCACACAGTAAACAGAACGCACTTTATGAAGACGAGCAACAAGCCCAAAGACGTAGCTTCCAGAACGGATTTAATAGACCACACCCCATCAAACGTCGACAATATTTACCATTTAATGCTGCTATATATATATATATATATATTTTACTCGTTTAAAAACAACACTGACATGAATTTGTAACAACAAATATTGAGATCTCAATATGACCTCCCATATTCTTGCATAACATATTAAAATCATTTGTGTTGATGGTATTAATTACACTACATTCTGATGAAACGTGAATTAGAGTCAAATTAGTTAATACAACATTACGACAGTCATGAAACCATGGCTATGCTAATGTCACTGAACATCTGACACACCAATACATCACTGGTCCAAATAGATATTGCTCCCTCACTACACAGTAGCACCGATATCAGTGTGTAGGCCGTACTGGTTGTCTGACCGCAGGAAGGCAATGAGCTAAGATGCCATGCACCACCGTCAGAATCCTACAATGTACTTAGAACACTTGTTTCAGCCGCGCTAAGAACAGACCATTGCGGGTGCGCTTTCCTATTCGCCGTGAAAGGGGGAGACTGGGGAAATCTCCCGCCCCTGTAATAACTTTGTCACCGAGCGCTGTATGTAATCTCCGCGAGAATATTGGCCCCGACATGACGATAACAAAATCCTGCTGTTTAGTATAGCAAGGTCCAACAAGTGGAAAAACGTTTTGGTGCCCACTTAAAACAGAACATGGACTTGCAGAATAGCTGCTGGCCATTTGTTGTTGTATTGCTATACAGTGGGTGGCTTCGAGGCATTTTTATTTTCATCACAGAAATTTCCCTCTCCTGTTGGTCGGTACATAGAAAACTCTTTCGTCTTTCCACGCAACTAAGAGATAACCGTCCCTTAGTTCTTATCTGTATGTCACCTATCTGCAATTCCTTTTTTTTTTTTCAGTCTGAAGTCAGGGACAGGTCTTTTCGGTTGGATTGCGCTGTCCCGCATTTATGTATTTTCAGCCTCTAGATCAATAAGTACGGGCGAAAAAATAAGCTGTTAATAAAACCTTCGTGTCCAACACCCTCAAAGTTGAGCGTCATTTTTATGACAGTGGGCAGTACTGCTGTCATGTACCCAGCGGCCGTCTCCATGCATTTACCAGTGCACCATTACAATTTCATAAGCATGGCTGTTCAGCACACCCTAAATCGTTACAAATCGTATATTTTCACGCTAAAATGCCACCTTTTCATGGAAATGTACTGCCTGAAAATAACAAGTGCCTCGTACACCGCCAAATTCCCCAAGGTGTTACACAATTTACAAGCCTGATTGAATGTGTTAAAGATGTCATGTTCTATGTTTTGAGTTAGGTCTTTTGCAACTGTCCATAAAATGCAAAAATTAGAATATATGCTACAGCCTGTCTCATGTGATGGTGTTGCCATAAGGCAGTACAAAACTGTTCTAGCTTAGACCAGCAGTCTCATGGCCTAATTTGCAGTCAGGTCAAGTCCCACTCATAGAGCTACTGCAAGCAAAATCATTATGCCCAGCAATAAAACATCAGCAGGAAAACTAGGTCCGGCTTGTTTGTCTGAAGTTCTGTTGACAGACAAAGTTGATTTGTTCCACCGGCAGCTGAGAAAAACATGAATACAGCCAGTGAAGACTATCTTTATCTATATATGGTACCTCACACTTCTTGTGTCTTTGGGATGCCCCACATCAAGAATGCGATTATTTATACCTTGAGATCCCTAGAATGAACCCCTGTGCCAATGGTTCCAGCTTTTGGTTCAGTTTGGTCTTAACACAGTTTCCTTCTTTCTTTTTTCTCTACCTGCTGCATTTGTAAGCACCATTTTTGCAACATTTCTTTTGTTGCTCATTGTCACTGTATTCTCTATATTTGTCTGATTCACTGCCAGCAGCCACTACTGTCTGTATGATTTCACCTTCAATATTTCCCCTCTTCTTTGGCACCAAGGTTGAAAGTCAACTGGGTGGACAAACTTTGCTCCCTGTGTGCTCTAATCCCATGCAGTTATCCTGTGTGGGATAACAAAATGAAAGGTTGTCAGCCTTGTTGCAGCTGACTGTGCTGCATTTCAGTGGTGGGCCCAGGAAGCTAAGGAGGCAAGGTTTGTGCATTGCACATTACACTCCAAGGAGCTCTCTTAAAAGTGTCCCAGAACTATTCCATGTTACCCCCACAAACTGGCACATAGCTACAATCCTTGATGTTTGCTTTCACAAAATTATTATGTTACTCTGGTTTGACCAGTACAAATCTGGACATGTTACAGGAACACATGTGAATTGAGTGGAGTGATGGGGGTACAGCATTCCAAAGCCAATGATTCATATTCTCCTGACACTCAGACTCTGAAGCAAGCAACAAATACATACCAAGAACTTCAACAAATTGGCACAGCTGGCACAGAAGCTGAGTGTTACTAAATCTATTTCATGGGCAAGAGACATCATACTAACTAAACAAACTTCCTTCTAACTCTGCTAGACACAGCAGTTTATGGCTGTCCATAATTGTCCCAAAACTGGCAACAGATTAATGTAATGTATGGTGTTTTGTAGCACCATACTGCAGGCTACTTAAATATAACGTTCAGTGCCAAATGTTTACTGCCTGTCAACATGTTCTCCCCACTGATGAACCAGCATGGCCGAAACATGTACAAGGAATATTAATATTACACTTAGGTTTTATTCTCCCTAATACACTGTGTATTGTGTTGACTGTATTGATGAATTATTATAAAACTGTTTGGTGTATGACGTATCAATTCAAGACATTTAATAAATTAGTTTATGAAATATGTACTTAAAAATGGGTGATATAGATACTTTGGGCTCAAAGTGCCTTTACTTTTGACTACAGTTTCAATGGCCTTCCAGCCTACTATTCTGAACACATTTCTAATTTTACAGGTTATGTTTTATAAAATAACAAGTTTATAAAAACCAAATGAAGTGTTACTGTGGAGGAATTTGAAGCAGTGCAGCTAACAATTCAATTCTTCTGGGATCACATATGAAAAGATCTCAACATTTCTAAGTACATACTGCCATAGTCTTCAAGGGCCACTGCACTCTACCAGGACTCCATGACCTTGGAAGATGAAGGCAACACGTACCTTCAAAACATTTGGCACATATTACCGTGTTATCCTGTTGTGCGATGTCGTATCCCAGAATGGTATCAGTACCTGATAAATGTTGTCAATTGCTACCTGGCTGAATGTATGGGTACATAATATAATTGAACATTGTGTGAAAAAGTTAGTTTTGCATATCTTACTTTTGGTTTGCCTCTGGTCAAACTTACATGTCCATTTTTGAGGGAGAATATATTCACTGAGGTGAGAAGATTATTTCAGAAACTGCACTGAACTCACTGTACAGTGTCTGTTAGCAGTGGCATACCCAGGAATTTTGTTTGAGGGGGTTCAACAAATTCCGTTGAGGACAGAGAGAATGGGGATCTGGGGGCGGTAGCACCCGTAGTCAGGGGTTCTGGAGGCAGCTGTAATTTGGTACAAGAAATTTCATTTCATTAGTAAAATTTTCTTAATTTCTTGTACTTTAAGACTACTTATGATGACAACCAATTTATTTGTCATTGCTAATGTAAAACAATTGCGAACTGATGGTAGTTTTAGAATTTTACTGCCTTTTTTCTGAACATCTTAACAGTTTTCACAATCAGGGTGAGTTTGGCACGATTTTGGAAGGCCTTCGGAATTTCGGGGGGTTTCAACACCCCACCCCCCTCGGTACGCCACTGTCTGTCAGAACACTTTGATTTCAATTAAATTTCTGCTCCTGGAAATAAAAGATTTCGTACTGTAATATACTGAATATTCATTCAACTTTTAACACTTGTCTTGTCTGCAAAGTGCTTGGTTCAAATCTGAGCTGACTGCAGTTTTGTTTATTTTTTCCAATCTCTCCAAGCAACTGTCAGCATATTACTGTAAATCATCCCATGGCTGTTCCTTTGCCATAAATGAATTGCATATAGACAATATAACCAACCTAATACATGACAAAGTAGAAATTCTAGCTATTATTTTCTTGCCTTATTATCAATCCATTACTGATAGCAAATGCTGCATGATCAGGCCTGTGCAACTTGATGTCATGCCAGACATGTTCATTTCACTGTAATAACACCTGACTGCTGCCTTCAGCACTGTGATATTAATAACGAGAGGCTCAGTAAAGAGAGCTTGTGTGTGAACTGCAGCTGTAGTTATACAAATAATGAGCCTTCAGTTCATACTAGAAACACAGAAATTTTTTAATGCCATATACTGTGTGATTTGATGTCAAGTAACTCTGTTGTTTGCATTAACTGTTTAAAAAGTTGGCAAAATGTAATTTTACTCATGACCAAGTATATTTAAGTTGCTGTCTTCTTCTTGTCACTTGCTCTGTTTTGGTTTGTGCAGGTCAATGGATCAAAAGTCTCCAATCTGTTCCTTCTTTTTTCCTCTATTCTTTTCTTTTTTATTTCTTGCCAGTTTTTGTTTTCTCCTTCATGTGTTCCAGTGCCTGGATGAACCATAATTCAAGTTACTTCCCCACGTTTTTAAACGATGACAGTGATGTCATTGTATTCAGGGTCACAACTGCCTGAACCTGAAGATGTAGACTGAATTCTTAACATGCTATTTGCAAAATTATTCATAGAAAATACTATCACTACTGGCAAATTAAATTCACACATTATACTGGAAATTGTGTTCGAATGTCTGCTCAAGTTCCAGTGTTTTGCTATTTCAATAATTAGTCCTTCTAAACAAACTGAAACTCAGTGCAATGGGACACATGAACTGACATAAGTTCTTAAGGCCCAATGGTCACTTATATTGTTACACAAAGTAATAACCAGAGGCCCAACATCAACTGTAGTTGTCAAAGACACAAACCAGTGCCAGTGGTCTTGGCATTCAACCCTGGACTACTAGGGTGTTACCAGCAATCTAAAGGATGATCCTTAAATGGTTCACACAATGGTGCATACAACTGTTGAACAGCTGTGGTGTAAACCTATGGTTGGTACAGACAAAACTTGTTCATTCTAAATCACGAAATTCACAACTTTATACAATTTACAGCATGTGATATTTCCCAGATTTAAACATAGAATTTTGTGCACTTTTAAATGTGGTTAATTCAAAGTAGAGTTAATTTTTAATTTGACATTATATTACAGTTGAGTTTTCAGGTCAACTACCTTCTTCTAGGGTGGTGTGACTCCTATAGATAAGGACACTGTTACCTCAAAATGTCATGATTTCATTACACAATTACACATCACACCACATCACATCACAGAATAACAGACTGTCATGATCCGATCACAAAGTGACACCCGGTCGCATCCCTAACAAACCAGATCACCCACTTTACGATCCTCTGATTACTAAATTCGAATAATATGAAATACAGTAGAACTCTAACAGTTCAAAATCCAATGATCCAGCACTGCTGTAGTGCAGCATAAAAAGTGGTGAGTGTTGCTGAGCAGCATGACTTGTAGCAGCAACAGCCAAACCACGGACCACAACCCAGATGCACTCAGTGGAACCCAGTCAGCTCATTACCATCTCACACGATCTGTCAGCTGTCATCTCACACGATTATTAAACACAACACCATCTCATATGATCTCAATCAAGTCATCACCACTGCATGTCTTCTCAGTGTGCCATTATCCACTGTTAAGACTAGAAATGTACATATTTTCTTCACTGCTTTTGACTTCTATTTCAAATGGTTTTGCCAATCTGACTGTAATAATGGCACAGGAGGTGCAAGTGGTAGAAAAGGTGTAAAAAATAACTGTAACACAGCCACTGACAAAGAAATTGCAGGGTTTAAGGATGCTGCTGCTGGCAGTTTACATAAACAGTCACATTCTTTAACACTGGGCACCCAGAACAAAGAGCAACTGAGTCTTATTTTATGAAGCAATGAACTATAACCAAGGTCTGACAAATGTGCATTATTGTTTGCTGGCTTATATTCTGATGTACGTTCCATTAAATTCTGTACTAGGCAAGAAAACATAAATACAAGAAGGTCTCAACACTACTCAATTATGCTTAAACAATCACAGCTCACAACATAACACCAGGACATCAAACAATCACACACAAGGTGTCCACTGAAAAAAGTCGGAACAATTCAAGACTGTGTCGCTCGAAGCCTGAATGTTTGCTCCAGAGCACTCTGCGTTAAAGAGGTTTCACTGTGCAATGAGGGAAGACAATTTGCTGTGACAACATGACACATGTCACTAACAATGCATGTGGAAACATAAGGAACTGCATCTATAATCCTTCAGGGTGTTCAGCTAAAGGAACTCACAGAGTGCACTTTAATGTCTGCATTACACAAGGTATGTTTCTGTCACCAGACTGTTTACTGTTCAGCAGACACCACTGGTCCTCGCTAACCAATGACACTGCTCTGTCCCATGTTAACAAACCTCTGCATATTTGAAAAACAAATGAACAAAGATGCTACCTCACTGGCATTCTGGTGTTATTTTCTGCTAAGCCAAATTTCTACTTACTAATCAATAATACAGGCTTCCAGATGATATACTGGTTCAAACAATGTCTTCAGTATGCATGTGAGGAATTATGGAATGAGGGAGGGTCTTTATTTAGATAATAAAATTATCCAGGGTGAATATTCAGACAAAATAATAAAGTGGATATTCTGAAGTACAGTCCATTCTATTCAACATAACTGAACAGTCAACATTTCATCTGGCAAGCTCTCGGCCAATTACAGGAACAGGTCACTGGTGCACAGTTGGGAATCTCCTATTTGTGAAAAAGTGCATAAGAACGTGTATCCTGTACACGGTCTAAAGACAGACGTAAAGTATGCCACGAACATATACAGTGGGACTGGTGGTATAGAGTTGGGGAAAATGCCCTGGCTGCTTTACCCCCGGGGCCCACTGTACAGGATTCTGGAAGGGCCCCATAACTGGACTGAATGTGATAGAAAAGAGAAAATATCTTGCTCTTTCCAGGAATCAAGTGCCAGGCTAGTCAATGTATGGCAGAAATACAGAGACTTCTGTTTCTTGTCTGGACTTCATGTTTCGGTGTCATATGTGTTTGAACACAGAAAATCTGTAAATTATACAGTACTATAAATATAACACTACATTGTGCTAAAATATGCTACAGGTACTTATATGTCAAATACCTTACAATTGTGCAAAAACTTACACAAAATTCATTAAATCATAGAAAATTTAAACAAAAAGAATAAAACACAGTGCTTACAACAAGTGTGGGCCCATAAATACAGTCTTTACAAACACCTAGAGCCAATAAATACAGAACAAAATTTATGCGCTTTTGGGGGGGTGTGTGTGCATTGAAAGACATACAGAAATATGCAGAGATCTCGCAACAGCAAGATTTTTGGTAACACTACTTGAACCCACCAGCAAGCTGACATGTAACTTTGAATGCCAGCAGGCTCAGAAGGATGCACAGTACATGATTTGGGGATCTCACAAGAACTGTTAATGAACAGTACAGTCTTGCAGGAAGTGATGCTGTGCCAGTTAGGACTTTGTTACTGAAATTCTTCAGACTGTTCATAACAAATTACCAGGAATCAGGTGACTCGGTGTCACTGAGTCAAGGTTGCCAACATTCTGAATGACTGAAGTGCTGTGATCTTCAAGGGTCTACCATTCCAAGAATTCTTAGACTGTTCGATCAACAAAGACGGAGACATCACGTTCACTCAGAACACTGGGAAACATCCAACCAATGACACAGCACTACACCCCCAGTCCTCATCAACACTGCTGTGAGAACCTGAGATAATGGCGTCATATCTCATAAGAACTGTAAATATTCAGCTGTACAATACTTCTGACATTTGCTGAGCCTTCAGTGTCAATTTCACAAATGACTTGGGTTGCCATAACAAGTTACTGACACCAGAGTTGTACTGGGAAGATTGCAAGGAATGACTGTTAAATAAATATGACAAGTGAAACAAATGGTCAGTGCCTCAGACTAGACGTTTTGTGTCCCACTTGGTGGCATGCATGAGGGAGGAGTTAATGATGGAATGTAATGTAAGTTATCAGTATCATCAGTATGCAAGCAACCTAACGGTCAATAAAGCAAACTAGTCTGTTTACAAGCATTTTTAGAAGTATTTTCCTAACACAAAGCAATGCAAAGACAGTTATGTAACTAATAACACCAAAACATTAGTTCTAAACTTCACCTTGGGGTATTCAAATGTAACAGCTTGGGCTCTTCTCTGCCCACAATAAATTACAAAACGCGCCACTTTAACACCCACCGTTCATACACTTTCCAGTGCACATTAAAGTGACCTTTACTTTTTATTAAATGTTTCCAAAAAGATATATTTTGTATATATGAAACAAAAATAACCGAATTTTTCATGCCTATTCCAGCACAGTAAAAGTGCCCAGACATCTGACTGCAGCATAAGGCATAACGGTAAGCTGCGCGTTACGTAACAACTTGTTTCTTCCTTCCGGTAGTTTAACTTATGTAACTAATATGAACCAATTAATGACCAAGTCAGAAGGTTGGTTCTTGGCACCATCACACAGCTCAATGCTACCAACATTACCTCTGACATCAATCATACTTCCGCAGAGCATCTTGCAGTTTGTCAACAACCTGAAACATGCCAAACAAGGGACAAGAACAAAATATCAAGTTTACTTCCACATGACAGTTCAAATTAGAAACCACACACACACGCCCACGTGCGCGCGTGTACACATGCGTGCACACACATGCCCACAAGTGCGCACACACACACACACACCGCATGCACGCACACACATGCGCACCCACACGCGCACACACGCATACATGAGGGGCAGCTGATAAGTAATGCACAGAGTGAAATATTTTGCCAATGGAGCAATGTAACAATGCGCGCTCAGTGTCCTCGTAGCCACAACCCTCCGGCACAGCGGTGCAAAGTTTCATTCCTTTCTCTATACCGGTTCTAAAACAGTGCGTGTTAGCATGGAGTTGTGTTATGGTGGTATGTCAATGAGATTGAAGCAACATGCAGTGACCGAATTTTTAAGTGCTGAAAACGTAACGCCAGCTGAAATTCATCGCTGTTTACAGGCTGTGTATGGTGAAAACACCGTTAACAGAACTACAGTAAATCGTTGGGCCATTAAATTTCGTGAATGTGAACCAGGTCGTGCCAATATTGTTGACCAACCTCGCAGTGGAAGGCCGGTTTTCCTTGACAGATGACAAGCATCAAAAACAGGTTGATGAACTGATCAAGCATGACCGCCGTATCACCCAGAAGCAGATAGCAGGTAGGCTAGGAATGTCTACAGAAAGAGTGGGCTATATCATTGGTTTACTTGGCTACACAAAAGTCTGTTCTCAATGGGTGCCACGCATGTTGGCGCCGGAAGTTGACACTGCAGTTTGAGGTTCTCTCCTATCCGCCCTACAGCCCTAACTTGGCGCCAAGCGATTTCCATTTCTTTCCTCACCACAAGAGGGATCTCAAGGGGACTCATTTCACCTCAGATGATGAAGTGAAGCAAGCTGTGGCGTCATGGATCAAACAAAGAACTCCTGAATTCTTCATTGACGGCATGCGTAAACTTGTTTTACGTTGGGAAAAATGTACTGAACGACAAGGCGAGTACGTCGAAAAATAAGTATGTCAATTTGTAGCTAAAATATTGTACGTTACTTCCTACTTTCATTTGTTTAAATACATGGTCTGTTTTTCAAGATATTTCACTGTGTGCATTACTTATCAGCCGCCCCTCGTACATACACACACACACACACACACACATTTCATGGATCTGTAAGTCGGTCCAGCCCACAGCTTTGTCGACTAGGCCCCAGAGCTGGTCTGAATATTATATTTTGGATATCAAAAAATCTCTTGTCCCTGCTTGCAATCCAACCCCAATCATCCAACCCAATGCCCAGTTGTTGTGTACTAATCCTCGGAATATTACGGGCTTTCTTCATCAGACGGTTCATTTATATGAAGTGTTCCTATTTTGCACCAAATTCCCTCTGGAGAAAGGGTAGGAAGTGGGGAGAGACTTCGCTTTACTATCAAACAGCCTCAACAGCACAACAGCTTCTATTTTCTGAACAGTATTGCAACTAACGTCATATGGTATGAAAAATTAACTGCATATTTATAACGCACACACATGAAACAGATGTAATATTTTGATGCAAATATTCACAGCCAGTAACTGTGCCATAAACAGGCTTTCACAAGGCAGGGGACACAATGAAGAAACTGAATTTAAGCAACATGTCACATGCCACTACTCTGATGAAACCAATCTGACACTGCCACACACCTCACTGCTGAGCCGTCTGCTTATGGGTCGGCTCTTGGCTTGCCCCCGAGCAAGCAGGACCGGTTTGTTTTTTTTCCTATACTGTTAGCTGTGTGAGGCTATCGTCTGATCATTGGCTGCTCTGGGGAAAGGCGAGGGTGTTGCCCCGAGCTTTCCTTATGGGCTTTGATGTCAGTGTAGAGCACTCGTGTTCCGGCATTCAACGCAACTACCTTTGGGATCCCTCTGGCCAGGACAGGAGCCGCAAGCTCCTTCTTCAGTTGGTTTTCTCCGAGAAGGGCTACGCAGACAATCAGGGCATGATTTCGCAGGTAAAGTTTAGTTTCGGACCTGACTGTTTTCCAAATTGAGGTTTGGTCATGTTTAACTGCGAATCCCGACGTCTGCCTAGCGTCTACCTCGGGAGCGGCTGGTACAAGCATGCCTCCCCATAAGTAGTGTCATTTTGTTTCTTTATATGAGTCAAGGAGATGTGTTTGTTTATTCTGTTGCTTCATGTATTGATTGTATTTCTTTTATACGCACGATGAATGTAACGTTGAGTCGACATGTATTAGGTCCTATATGTGTTTGCTGATCGGCTGTGGATTTGAAGTGATTGTAATGTAGATTACATGAGCTGACGTAGTACTGTTTGTTGTACTGTTTCTCTGGTTGGCTGTTTACTTGTGCTTATTGTGAACTTACGTTGAGCCGACAGGTGGATGTTTATATTGGGATATTGTCGATTGCGTGCGTGGTGGAAGTTTAAGTTTGAAGCAACCATTTTCATTTCATTTGTTATTGTTCTATTATTATTCTTTGTTGGATTTGTTAATACATTTATTTGTTGTTTTATTTGGTACTGTATCCTGCTTGTGTTACTTATCCTGCCACAAGACCCTAATAGCTGGAGCTCAGCCGCCCAAAAGACCGATGGTTGAGGTAGTAGATTAACACCTAGCATCGCTACCCCCTTGGGTAAGCGACCTGAGAGCTCACTGCTGTTAACCTGTCAGTTACAATCCCTGTTGCTGTAGCCCTTCAAATTGCAGTCCTACAGACGGACATCTCTCTTTACAGATTCCACTGGCTGCTGCATAATCATATTACATAAACAGGATTGCATTTAGGCATGACGATACACAGTGTTAGAAGCAAAAATGATAACAGACTGTTGAAGGTACATGTGAGCTGCCTGGTTCACAGCAAAATAAAGTTGCTTAAAACCATTCCTGATGAGCTATGTGAAATCACAGTTGCACAATACTATGAAATTGTAACTGTCTGAAACTCAGTACACACATATGTCTTTTCAATGTCAGAAATCAAGGCACTAGAATTGTGCATCTGTAGTTTCACACTTCATGAAACTGACTGCTTCAGTACACAGGCTGCTCTAGTCTACAGCAATCAGCTTCAGGTGCTTTCTGTAAAAAAGCAGGAGTATCATTTCATGAAGTGTGGCAGCCTCCTCCAACTGAACAACCCCAAATGCCTTAGCAGCACGGAACATAAAATGCACTGTACAATTTGCATACCTTTTGGTAGAACACAGTCTGTTCTCTCAGGTAGTTCTGCATTGCTAGTTTGAAGTCAGTGGCGCGTTCACTGTGAAAGTTGTTAATCTCAGCAAGTAGGGCATATGAAATCACATCCGTACGGCGTAATACTTCAGGCAACAGCGTCGATTCCATCTTACCCTCAGTAGCTAACTTTTCACATTCCCTACGTTTCTGAAGGGCACCCTACAAAAATTAAACGGTACGCTATTCACATGACAGCCAAGGCTCTCTAAGTCTCCGAATATGTGACACCATGCCCATGGACAAACAGCTCCTGCCATTTCACTTCAGGGTCCTATGGGGATCATAGTGCCTTCAGTCCTGCTTGACCCTGGATATGAAGGCACTACAATGTGCCAAAATGTCTGGAACTAGTCACCCAATGACACGGCATCACAACCAGATGGTTTCAATTGTCTGAAATTATTTATCATGATACCAAGTTACTATATGCAACAACAAGCTGACTGACAAATGTAGCACAACAGGATGCAAGACCAACAGCTGCAATTGACCTTGAGAGACACTTCATGAGCTGGCTGGAGGCTATCACAGTGGTGTTGGTCTTCCGGGATATATGATGCTGCATCATAACTGAGTGACTGGACCTTTCAGGGCAGTACAGTCTCATCCAGTGATGTGCCATCACATTCCAGACAACCTGAACCCTTAGACTTCCTGACATTTCAACAGGCAGATCTAACTCCTTTTTGCACTAACACTGCCACTTGAATTTTTAAAATATTTACCTGATGCACAACTCAGCATCCTGCTATGTCTTACCAACTAGCTCACACTGTCATACTATAGATTACTCAATGTCTGGACCTTATACCCCTAACACATTTTGCAAACTGCATCCTTTTTGAAAGATGTTAGGTTCTCACAGTGAAGATGCTGAAGATTTAAGTGTTCTGGTATGTGGCACCACAATGTCAAGCAGGCAGAGTGAATTCTTCCTGGACAGCTTCACCCTGAAGATGAAGACACTACAACCCCTCAAAATGTCACAAAATAAATACTTGCCCATTGATAGGGCATGACATTTAA
>Ga0123355_10011481_pt1 | contig 13661 bp, 10 predicted proteins | sample TergutEmb28metaG_3_FD_89872 | JGI IMG/M metagenome (GOLD analysis project Ga0123355, IMG submission 89872) | Embiratermes neotenicus P1 segment gut microbial communities from Petit-Saut dam, French Guiana - Emb289 P1 | ecosystem: Host-associated > Arthropoda: Insects > Digestive system > Gut ...
CGGCTGTGTAAATGATCTGCCCTACGGAGCCCGAAGCAAACTGCAGCGTGTAGACACCCGCGTCCTCCGCTGGTCTGGGCCCGCCGACAGAGGCTGACATTGCCTGCACCGCTTGCGGATGCGAGCCGAAGAGGAACAGCAGCAGGTCGACAAAGTGACAAACCTCACCGAGCAGGCGCCCCCCTCCCTGGTCCGGGTCGTAGTGCCAATGATTGGGGGGCAGGGCACCAGCATTAATCCGGTAGGTTGCAATCCACGGACCTGGTTCGGCGTGCATCCACCTTGCCAGAGACTCGACGTGAGGAGCAAATCTCCGGTTGTAGCCGACCATCAGGGAAGGCTGGCTGTGTCTGCACAGATTTTCCAGTTCCAACAGATCTTCTTCCCGGATTGCGAGCGGCTTTTCCACATAGACCGCCTTGCCCGCTTTCAACGCTGCCATTGTCAGCCCGGCGTGCAGATTGTTTCGGGTGGCAACAACCAACGTGTTGATCTCGGAATCGCTGAGGATCTGGTCGGGATCAGTTGTGGCGAACTTAAATCCGAAGCGCTTGGCGGTATCGGTGGCACTTACACCGGTAGCCGCGCAGACTCCCTTCAAAGTGACTCGCGAGTCCCGCTGGAGAGTCGGCAGGAGCATGCTCTTGCAATGATTGCCGGCTCCGATCACTCCTACTATGGATTCACCGCAGCGCGTTCGCCTGGTTGGGAAATCGACTCGCGAGGCGGGAGCATGGTTGCTGAAAGGATATTCGAGCAGAATACCAAGGGCTGAGCCATCCTCCAGGAGCTTCTGATAGGCGACCTCGGCATCAGCAATCAGAAATCTCCGGTTAACGATCTCTTGAGTTCGAACTTTGCCCTCCGCGACCAAGTCCAAAAACAACTCCATGTTGCGTCGCTCAGTCCAACGTACATAACCCACCGGATAGTCGATACCCTTCTCTTCATAGACCGGGTCGTATCGTCCTGGTCCGTAAGACCGCGACATTCGCAGGTCGAGTTCTTTTTCGTAAAATGCTTCCCAGGGCAGATCAAGCTTGGTTTTGCCTATGTCTACAATGCGGGCGCGATCCCTGGCCACCTCAGCCGCCAGGCAAACCGGATCGTTCGCGGCACTGGACGCTGTAATGAGAACCACATCGGCGCCGATCCCGTTGCTGATAGCTTCGATTTGGCGGCGCGCGGATGCCGGTTCTGGCAGGTCAACAAAACCAGCTCCAAGCGACTTCGCCAATTCGAGACGTCCCGGTTCGGGATCGAGGCCCAGTATTTTGCAGCCATTTGCCGCGAGCAGTTGGACGCAGAATTGCCCGACCAGACCCAAACCGATCACAACCACCACGTCACCCAGCTGGGGGCTCCCTTGCCGGACTCCCTGAAGGGCGATGGCACCGACCGTGGCACAGGCGGCCGCGTCCATGGACACCTTGTCCGGCACGCGACAACAGAGGTTGTTTGGAACCAGATTGAACTCTGCGTGATTTGCAGAAGACCCCGCACATGCCACGCGATCGCCGACTCGGAAATCAGTAACACCGTCGCCGACATTCGTGACTGTGCCGGCGAGACTGTACCCCAGAGGAACCGGAGTCTTCAGCCGGTTCATGGCTTTGTCATATGTGGCAGCGATGCCGTCGCGGGTCACAGCCTCGAGCACCTTACTTACCTGATCCGGACGGGCGCGAGCTTTTCCAACCAGGCTCATCTTCGCCTGTTGCACTTTCATGCGTTCGGTGCCCGCACTGATAAGCGAGAATGCGGTCCGGACAAGCACGGTGCCTGGGCGCAGAGTGGGAGCAGCCACTTGCTGTAGCTCTACCCTGCCAGTCCAGTAGTTGTCTGTGACTTGATACATTTACGAGTTTTCCTCTCCGGGACTCTGGCTTCTGACCGCTTCAGGTCAACCCACCAGTCGCCCGTAAACGACAGTCAGGAAATAGTTCCGTCAGAGGTCGACGACGGGACTCGACAGAGTGTTCACTTAGTAAGATAGACGAACAGATACCACCCCAGACGGCTGGCGAGCTGCCTCTCGACACGAATAGATGTCCACCGACCGAACCGGCTCTTGCTCAGGGGAAAGTGCGCAATTCGCGTTTGCACGCTGGAAAAATCAGCGAAGGCGCGCTGCACACTTTCTTTCGTATATACGAAGGCTACGGGGCACTCCGGTCCATCGGTTGCGTGATGTATAAAATTCCGAGGAAGCAGGTACGACCATCCTTCTCGCAGAAAATTCCCATAATGAAGTTCCCACACAGATGCCCCGACGTTCCCGCGCACTCCCTTGAGTGCATCACTCAAATGAGCACGGTCCTGAGAAAAACGGCCTGTTCTGCTCAGGATTTGGAGCAACAGACGCCCCCGCATATATCCCATAATGCGAAGGTAGTAGTTGATACTGTGTTTGTGATACAGCATCAACACCGCTTTGCCGCCTGGTTTCAACACTCGGTAAATCTCTCCGAACGCCACATCGGGGTGCGGTGTGTGATGCAACACGCCGTGCGAGTATACAAAATCAAAGCTGGCGTCGGAAAAGCTCAACCTCTCGGCATTCTCGATCTGAAAGGTACCCCGCAGCCCCAGAACCTCAAAATGGCGGCGGGTTGCGTCGACAGCAGTCTTGGTCAAATCGACCCCGGTGTATTCGGCGCCGTGTTTTGCAAACATCACCCCGTCAGCACCGTTGCCGCATCCAATCTCCAAGACTCGCCTGCCGTTGGTTTCACCGAATGGCACCAGTATAGGGATATGCCATTCTGTGCGGTAACGGAACTCCCGATACCTCTCGTAGAATTCTGCCGTCCCCCTCTGCAGGGGGACATAATGCGATCCGCATGCCTCGGTGTTCCAAAACTCACGGACCCTTCCCGGAGACGCCGGCAACTCGGATGCACGTACCGTCGAATTCAATGGTAAGAAACCCCGCTCAACGACGCCCTGACTTTCTCAGCCTCTGGCAGACAGCAGCCCGGAAGCTCCACATCCGCCTTGGGTGTGGGTTGGCTATCCAAAAACGCTCGCTGCCACAGCTCTAAGGTCAGCAACATCCATACCCGATAGGAATAGTCATGCGTGCCGGCACGATCCTGCTCAACCAATCGCCGGACTTCCGGCGGGTTCAGATATCCGCGTCGTCGTATGTTCTCTTCCGATAGCAGGTCGTCTACCATTTCCCGAAGGTCTCGGCGAAGCCACATTCGCGTCGGCGCACCGAAACCTGCCTTGCGGCGCCGGACCACCCATTCCGGAACTGTGTCTCGCATGGCCTGCTTCAGGATGTACTTCGTTGTGAGGCCACGCAGCTTCAACTCCGGAGGCACGCGAGATACAAACTCGATAATTTCTGCGTCCAGTAAAGGGACCCGAACCTCGACCGAAGCGGCGGAACTCAACTTGTCAGAATAGGTCAGATTCAGCTCGGGAAGAAAAGTCTTCATGTCCACGTACAACATCCGATTGAGAAAATCTGCATCTGGCACTGCAGCAAAGTGATCCAGGTGTCGTGCCCCGGCAACGGCATCGCCGAGGTATTCGCGAACCTCCGGGGAGTACAGACCCATCAGGTTCTTGTCAGAGCAGTACGCTTGCGCGGCAACGAAGCGGTCCTCCGGTGCCAAGGAACTGCCGGCTAACAGCTTTTCGAAATACCGGTGGAAGGCCATCACCAGACCCGGGCGAACACCGGGCAAATGATCCTTGACCGATGGAAGCTTTCGTAAAGTCCAGGGGACGAGGCCCGAGCGAATGACTTCCGGCAATAGGTTAAGCCACTGCGACAGCCTGTGATTCAAATGGACCCGATATCCGGCGAAGACCTCGTCCCCTCCCTGACCGCTCAGCAGCACCTTAAGCCTGGGGCGCGCGGAGCTGCAAATCAGATAGGTAGAGAGGGCTGCCGCATCGGATACCGGTTCATCCAAGTGCCACACAATCTTGGGCAGGAGGTTTACAACATCGGGGTCGAGCACGATTTCGTGGTAGTCGGCACCAAAATGTTTAGCCACGCGCCGCGCAAACATCGCGTCCTCATCGGATTGCTCCAATCGTCCATCTTCCGGCCGATAAGCAATGGTATACGTCGTGACCGGCTCACGAATCGTCCGGGTGGCCAACGCCAAAATGGTTGTAGAGTCCAGTCCGCCGCTCAAGAACACTCCCAGAGGCACGTCGGAGACAAGATGCCGTGCAATCGAACGTTCCAGAATCGCCCGTAATTCTTCCGCCTGTTCTTTCTCACGCGATTGCCGGTTGATCTGGAATGTCAGATTCCAGTAGGACTTGGTATCGAGTGATCCATCCTTCCACACGACATAGTGTCCGGGTGACAACTTAAAGATGCCTTCAAACATTGTTTCTGGTCCCGGTACCCAGCGGAATGCAAGATACTTGTGAAGAGCCCCGGTGTTCATTTGGCGGGCTACATCGGCGCAAACGAGGAGGGACTTGATTTCTGAGCCAAAAATCAACTTGTCACCCAGTCGGGAATAGTACAGTGGCTTGATTCCCATTCGATCACGCGCCAAGAGCACCGAGGGATGAGAGGTAGACTCCCGCAGGTCTAACAGACCGAATGCGAACATTCCATTCAGTTTCGGTAACAGGTGTACACCCCACTGCTCATAACCGTGGAGCAGGACTTCGGTATCGGTGTTGGAACGAAACCGATGGCCATGGCCTTCTAACTCGCGGCGCAGCTCGCGGAAGTTATAAATCTCGCCGTTATATGTGATCCATAGGCGGCCGTCCTCGTTGGACATCGGCATGTGGCCTGCCTGCGATAGATCGATAATGCTGAGTCGGCGATTTCCGAGGCCCACCCGTGCTGCCTGCGAGACATAAATACCCGTGTCGTCAGGGCCCCGATGCGCAATGATGGAGGTCATTCGCTCCAGCAATGCCCGGTCAACAAATCCGACTGTTCCGCAAATTCCACACATATCGGTTTCCTGGCTTCCCTGTGAAGCGCGCACAACTTCGAACGTGCGCCGAGCTCGTCGGGCATGGTGCTTTGCTGATCCCGAATTCCGCTGGTGTGAGCCCGTTCCTGACGAGACCTTCCGAATGAACCGGGCAAGAGGCTTGAATGAAAATGGTCATGAGCCCAAGCCAGTAGTTGCCATTGAGTCGGACTCCGGAACCAGATATCCATTCGGATGCGATTTCTTCCATTCCCATGCGCTGCGAACTATCGAATACAGATCAGAATGGCGCGGCGTCCATCCGAGTTGATGGATCAAACGACGAGGACTGGCGCAGAGTACCGCAGGATCGCCCGGGCGACGCCCGACCTCCTTGATATTCAGCTTGTGGCCAACCACCTCTCGAACCACGCCACACACTTGTCGTACGGAATAACTGGTACCCGTTCCGATATTGAAAGCCGACATACCCCGATCCTGTACCTGCAACGCCAGCAAGTGGGCCTGAGCAATGTCTGAGACGTGCACGTAGTCCCGCAAGCATGTGCCGTCTGGCGTCCGGTAGTCGTGACCGTAAATCTCGAAGAGCTCGCGCTCTCCCGCCGCCGTCTGCAGCAACAGGGGGATGATGTGAGTTTCGGGACGATGGTCTTCACCGACCAGGGCTGTCGCCCCACAGGCGTTGAAATAACGAAAGGCCACCACGGTCCAGCCGTAGGCGGACGCATACCATTCGAGGACGCGCTCCAGCATCAGCTTAGTTTCGCCGTAAGAATTCACGGGTTCTTTAGGGGAACTTTCATCGATTGGTGTAGAGTGCGGATTCCCATAGACCGCGGCCGATGATGAGAACACGAACTTGTGGATCTGTGCTGCCCGTACCGCCTCTAAAAATGTGATGCTGCGAGCCACGTTGACGTCAAAGAAGAGACCCGGGTTCGACACAGATTCCGGAATGAGTGCTTTGGCGGCAAAGTGAAACACTGCGTCGAAACGAGACCCACTCAAGATCTCCGCCACCGCCGGTCCATCACCGATATCGATTTTGTACAGTGTTGCCCCGCGTGGTACGGCCGCGGCATGGCCGGTAGAGAGGTCATCAATTACGACAACGTGATGGCCTTGTTCCAGCAGTTGCCAGCAGCAAACTGACCCAACGTATCCAGCACCACCAGTGACTAGAATTGTTGCCATATGAAGGCCGAACCCTGTCCCCAAGAGCTCAAGATTGCACACTGGCCTCGAAAACCCGGCCAGGCATTTCGGGCGTAACACCCAAGACTTGATGGAACGCGGCGCCAAGATTCGTTGCAAATTTGTCGACGGTGTAGGATTCGAGAAACCGCAATCGATTTTGTCGTCCCATCGCGCCGCGCAGGATCGGGTCCTTTAACAACCTGACAAGCTGCCTGGCGAGATCGTCGGGGTCTCGCAGCCGCGCATAAATCGCCCCGTTTTCGCCCAGAGTATTTTCAATTGCGGCGTGACGCGTGGTCACGATGGGAAGCCCTGCGGCCATGGCCTCGATTACAACGATCGGCTGTCCCTCATAGGGATACCACGTGGGAAAGGCGAGCACATCGGCTTCGAGCAGGGCCTGATGCTTCTCCTGGCCCCATTTGGGGCCGACAAATTTCACCTGATCCTGCAATCCGCGTTCTGCCGCCCATGCACGCGCGTTTTCAGATTCAGGAAACCCAGTACCGTCTCCGACAAAAATGAATTCGACGTCGGGAATTTCGCGCAGAACCGCAGGGGCCGCGTGAAGAAGATCAACGAACCCCTTGGATTCGACAAGAGTGGCCAGGAAAAGGACACGCAATCGCTCCGACCTCGGACGATCGCGGACTCTGCCGACCGTCCGAAACTCGTCCACGATACCGTTCTCCACGACCGCAATGCGCGATGCGGGGACCAGACCTCCAAAAATATTCCTGAACTTCTCGTGCAGAACGATGGCCAGGTCCACTCGCGACAAGCACCATCGCAGAAATCGTCGGGTAAGAAAGTTGGCGGACCCATAAAACCGGGCGAAACCCCCGCCGTGCAAGTGAATCACGAGCCTTGCCCCCAGCCAGCGCGCGGGTATCATAAAGAGGCTGTCGCGGAGGAAGCCTAAGGTGTTCTGCGCAATCGGGACGTAAACGATGCTCGGCCGTTTTGTGATCAGCAGGGTGCAGAAACGGAAACCGTGCACCAGTGCCAGATAGACATTCATGAAATCAAGATGTTCTGAATTGTCCATCGGCCTGCGATCGCTAGTGTCCAAATGAATAAGCTGGAAGTCATCCGCGAGACTGGAGTTGAGGAGGCAATCAGTCGCCACGGCGACCCCCTGGTACGGAGGCGGGGTCGGGCCGACGAAAAGAACCTTGGGCCGAGTAGCGCTGGCGCAAGCTGTTGGGCGCATGGTCGCCGTTTGCGCAGGAAGGAATGGTTTTTGAGAAGTGCCCACTTTACAGTCCTTCAGCGTGCTGACCGCTCTTCGGAATTGCACTCAGGGCCGCCAAGCACTCCCGCCTGAACTCGCGGTTTATGCGAATCAGGGGCAAATCGATGGAATGGTGCGCAACCATGCTTGGCGGGCGACCGTCGTTGACAAAATACCTGCATCGCACCTTTCCTTCTATCGGGTCCTTCTATCAGGCCGGCCCTGGTCACAGCAGCGCTTACACTTGTGCGATCAATTCCGGTGCGATGCCATAGCTCATCGCCAGTAAGACTCCGACACCTCCGGCGCCGCTAGGATAGGTAAGGAAGTTCTCCATCGCCAAAGCAGCAAAGATGGTTGGCAGCACGCCGATGAAGCCCAGAGCAGAGCGGCCACCCGGCTTTCGAGCCTGCCGCAAAAACCCGACCGTCACAACCAGCAGAAATGCGGCAAGAAGTGAGAGGCCAATGAATCCCCACTCGTAGAGCGAGCGCAAGAATTCGTCGTGCAGTGTCCGGTTGGGATCAAGGTCTGCGTCGTCGAACCCTGGGTCGACCTCGAATCGAACTTCTCCCGCGCTGCTTGTGCCCGATCCGAACAGAAGGCCGAAGGAGTTACGACTGGCGAGCCGCTCAAACGCCACCTGGTACAAAGCCAACCGCGATGCCACGGTACCGATGTCCTCGAGACTATACCTGGGTTCGACCGCAACGTCGACCAGCTGCGCGAGTCGATTGTCGGGAAACTCACTGGCGATCAGGTAACCAACGAGACACAATGCGACACTGCCGAGAAGCAGCATTCGCGGCCGCACTCGCACATGCACCCTACCCTCCGCATCGCTGGCAGCCAAACCTTTGATGGCGAAAAGAAACAATACACCCAAAGAAACATACCGACTACCGGTGAGCAGTATGCCGGCAGTGGCCACGGCAATGGTCGCTTTGCGAGCGAGTCCTCGAATGTCGGCGAAGAGCAGAATTGCTACGATCGCTACAAGAAACGTGGCATACGATTGCGCGTCGATGAACGAAGTGAACCGACTGTCAAATGGTCCTGTGACTCTACCGTAAGAGTCTGGCAGCACATATGTCTGGATTGCCCCCAACAGCAGAGATATCCAGAGCAGAGCGCTTATCAGCTTCATGCTCAGATATTTGTTCCGCCAAGCGTAAACCAGAAGCGAGAACAGCACCAGATAATAGAACAGATAACAGACCATCTTCATTGCCGACAGCGGATAGGGGCTCCACACGGTCGCACATGCCGCGTACACAGCCAGTGCAAGCCATATTTGATGTGCTCGCGTCCACCTCAGCCCGCGAAGGGGCTCAAAGCGAGTCCGAATCAGGAGAATAAGGGGTAATACTAGAATTCTTATCGCATTGTCTATCTCAATCGATTCCGTACCTACGAGCGAACCGGTGACAATATTGAACTGTGCGGCGCAGAGAAAGCACACAAAGGCCCAGCGCATAGGCAACACGACTGTGCAGGCAGTAAGAAGCCAGAGACCAAACCTGGCGATCAGCAGAGTCTGCTCATCCATTTCTGGCCGGCTCCTGGTAAAAGCACTCCCACGAGATCACAAACTTATCTATACCATATGCCTCCACCGCCCTCTGGGCTACCGCTCCCATTGCCACCCTTCCCCCTCGAGTTAATGCAACGAAACGAGACAAGCCGTCCGCAATACTTGAGGCGGCCGGAGATATGACGATTCCGCTAGTACCGTCTGCCAGGAAATCTTCGACGCCGTTAACAGCTGTTGCGATAATGGGTAAGCCGGCCGCTGCTGCTTCCAGGGCGACCGCCGGAAATACCTCATAGAGCGAGGGAAATACGAACACATCTGAAGCCCAGAGGTAGGGCCTGATATCGGGTTGCTTGCCTACGAAGATTACCTGGCTCCGCAATCCCAGTTTCGCTACCCGCTTTTGATACGCTTCTACGAGATCTCCAGGTCCCCCAACCACCAGAAGGTGCATGGGCGAATTCTTAAACAGGGTTAAGGCATCCAGAAGCTGCGGCAATCCCTTGCGCTCGAATGCTCCGAGCGCGACGAATACCAGGGCGATGCTTCCTTGATCGAGATGCAAGCCCCGACGCACAGTCTCGCGGTCAAAGTGCTCGGGCCGTCTCATCCTTTCGGTCTCAATCCCAATGGGAATGACGACGATTTTGTCAGCACAGTCCGGGTATTCGAAGGCCAGCTCTCGGGCAAGGCCCTTCGAAGCAGCCACTATGGTCCGGGCACGACGGTAGACAATTGGCTCCGCCCATGCGTGAAGGGTGTGGTCAAGCCAATGCAGCCAACGCCTCAATCCGCTTGGCCGGGCGGTCCGCCAGTGCAGACGGAGGTATGTGCGGTGACAGAAATGGGCATACGTAATATCCCCCAGGATGAAGTTGCAGTCCGTGGTCTGTGTGAAATCGAACCTGGTCTTTGTTTTCCAGCGATAGACAAAATAGTAAAAGAATGCAAGACAGTTGTATCCCAAAAACAGTAGAACCAGGGGTCGCATGGGCGCTGGAATTCGTTGGAACCGAATGCGATCCGGGCGAGGATTCTCGAACTGCACGGCAAATACAGTAAATTCGTGCTTTTCGCACAGGCCCCGCAACATTCGCAAGGTGCAGCTACCCGCAGGGTTGTTAGGCACTACAGCATGTCCAAACACAGCGATCCTATACCCCATCTTATTGCTGATTACGCCTCCTTGCGTGTCGCACATAGGCCGCTCATGTTCTTCAATGCTACTTTTGGCAGACGGTGGCGGCGGCAGAACTGGATCCAGCCGAAATCCACGTCATCTGATATCAGCATTGCACCCCGGCGGAGCTTCGGCCATATCAGCTCGTATTCCCACAACATGTGTTCCGGCAGATGCAGATCATCGTGAAAAAAGACATCGACATAGGGGATGCTTGCGACAAGCCTCGGAAGCGCTCTTTTGACGTCATCGAGGATGAGTGTGTGGCGACCTTCCATGCCCTTGGCGATTTCACTCGGGATCGCCCAACCGACGCCATACGCCTGCCAGTCGTACTTCGAGCCATCGCGCGACAGCCCGGTGCCGATTTCGTCTGGAGGCAGCTCGATTGAAATTAACTGGCCGGTTTGATTTTCCAGAAGGGCAGCGCCAAAGAAGGAACTCGATATACCTGCTGCCACTCCGGTCTCAACCACGTATTCCGGTCGTAAAGCGCGCGTGATTCCGTAAAGAAACATTCCATCTTCCAGGCTAATCCCCCCGTGCCCTTCCCCTTTGTTCTGCACACGTCCCAGCGCGCTCTCAAGTGCCGGACGCCATTTTTCAAAACTCCTTAGTGCACTCTCTGGTCTGACCCCCAAGGAAAGGAACATGCTCTCCACGTCAGCCACTCGCGTGCGTAAGTAGAGCCACCTGGCATACAAGAGGCGCAACGTCGCCAGGGTGTTCGTGCGATAATAACGAGATGTCGTGATCTGGCGAACCGTATTCGTGAAACGCACCTGCACGATCTCCTTTGCTTTCGGGAATTCGCTGTAGTTAGGCGGTCAAGGCCGGGCACCACCGTCGCTCGGAACATCTCCCCCGTGATTCTCCTCTAAGGTCCTCTATCAGAAGCTGCTGCTGTCTGGTAACTCGCTGCCACTCCGTACCTGTTCATCGTGGCAGCGTCTGGACACCCAGGTAGCCCGACGGTCGCTCTTTTCGAAGGGGCGCTAGAAAGGCGAGGAACTGTACAAGACAACAAACGGTGAAGGCTATGGCGGCGCCCGACACACCAAACCATATGATCAGTGGCACCCCGATCGCGATCGCAGCGACTGCAGCGGCGAGCTGTGACTTGAACACAGTCAGGCTCTGCTCTAACCCATAAAATACAGCACCCAAAAAATTGGTTATATACAGAAGTACAAAACCCACCACCAACACCCGGAGTGGTGCCCTGTAGGAAATGTAATTCGAGTGCGAACCATACAGTATTTTCAACCAGAAGCTAGGCCACAAGAACAGCAGGCAGAAGTAAGGCATTATGAGCAGCGCGCCCCCTGCCGCATGCTTGAGGCTTGCACTCCACGCGGCATTCCTACCCTGTGCAGCACGGGCTCTGGCGACATCAGGTACAACGAGATTACCGAGTGCAGTCATGACTGGGCGACTTGCTCCCAACGGATTCGTTATCGCCTGAAACACCGCAGCTGCGGCAGGTCCTTGATACAGGGCCAGGCCCCAGGGAAAAATTTGATAGGCACAGCCATTGGCAACATTGGCCAGGAAAGCCCAGCATCCAACCTCCCACGCATGGCGTATTAGTCCGGCGGCCCTCCGGCAAAGTGAGAAACGTACGCGCACTTGTACCAGTTGGAGCGCTGCAGCTGCTGCTGAGGTCACGGCAATTGCGCCGAAGGCGCTGTCAATCGCCAGTTGATTGCGGGATGCCAGGACCCACAGCAGGCCAACTTGCCCCAGATAGCTGACGACATCGCCCGTCACCGCTGCGCGATGCCGCAGATGAGCCATCAGTGCGCGCCTGGGAACTTCCTGTAACTGCCATAAGACAAGACAGGCAATCGCCCATGGGGCTGTTCTTATCTGACCCATTACTTTCGCCGCCACCACGAGAAGTGCAACCAGAGGCAGGGACAAGAGTAATGTCGAGTACAGTGATTCACCGGCCAGAGTCCGCAAACCCTCCTCGTCTGCGGCAGCTCCTCTGACCGCCAAAGGATATGTGACCAGGCCGGCATGGAGGGTATTTGCAAAGATTATGATTCCGTATAACAAAGCGAATATGCCATAGGTCGCTTGATTCAAGTGGCGCGCGAGAAGAATCTGCGTAGAGAAGTTTCCCAGGCTAGCCACACCCTGATCAGCCATTGCCCACATACTTGACGCCGTGGGGTATGGTGAGACGTTTCGCTTCAGCGACTTCTGATCGACAACGTCTGGCATACAAGACACGAATCTTCGACGCGCTGCTGCGAGTCGTTCCGGCTTCGCTCAAGTGGATCGGAAGGCCCGGCAGTCAATTCTGCCGGGTGGCATGTTGCTTGCTTCAGCGTCGCAGGCTCGAACGAGAGCACATTGTGATAACGAGCGCGAAACCGGAGGGTAGCGAACCCCGACCGAAACGCCCCGAAATCTACTCCCGTCGGCCAGAGCGCCAGAAACGAATTGAGCAAAACCAACTCCCCGCCTGAGGCTCTGATCGAAAACTGACAGTCCAAAACGGTTTCGCTGGGTGCGAACACGCTCGGTGGGAATCTCGGATCCCGGCAATTCATTTGTTTGTTGAAGTTGTTCTCACGAGTCGTGTCTCGTCGATTCTTTCCGGGACCACCGGGTTCCGTTCACGGGCAAGCGTGCACGGAGGCGGAGAGTTTCAGAAGAGATTGCCCCCCAGACTGTCTCCGCGAACACTTTTCGCGGGTCGCTGGCACTTACCTGTTCCCACTGATTGGACGCCACGATCCAGGCCGCGGCGATGACCAGGCAGCTGACGGTCAAAAGCAATATAATCAACATCCGCGGCGGGAACGATTTTTTCTCTGGAAGATTGGCAGCATCGAGGATCTTGACTGCCGGGATTTCCTTGGCCTCTTCGATCTTGGCCAATTCGTACTGCTCCGTGAGAAGCTCGTAAACGGTTTCCTGGACCTTGGTCTCGCGGTACAGATCGGCCCACTTAACCCCCAGCAGAGGTAATTGCCGGATCGATGGAAATTCCTGCGAGTTCGATTTGCCGTCGGTTTGGTCGGGCGGATCCGAGGTTTCGCCTCCAATCTTATGCAATTGGTTTCGCAGTTCATTGACGGTCGCCTGCAATGAACGCACCCGCACACTGTCCTTGGCGTAGATCTGCTCGAGTCCTTGAAGTTGCGATTGCGCCGCAATGAGCTCTCCTTCGAGCTTAGCCGCTGCCTCCACGGTTGCCTTACCCTGCGCGTTGATGTCGATCGTGGTGTTCTGACTGGCATATTGGCTGAACCGCTCGGATGCGGTATCGAGGTCCTTTTTTACAGTTTGCAGGCGCTGCTCAATGAAAATTCGCTCACGGCGAGCCGAAGAGGTCGAAACCTCCGCCACCAAACGATCGAGCTCATCGACATAGGCCTGAGCGAGTTCCTTGGCGCGGTGGGGATCGCGATCGGTGACCGTGATGGTGACGACGCCGCTCTTACGGTCTTCGTTCAGGAAGGTACGCCTGTCCAGGATTTTGCGCGCGTCCTCCCAATACTGGACGTTGTAGACCTTGCGCAGATCGAATTTATCGATCAGGCGATCCTGCACGGTGCGGCCACGCAGAACGTC
>Ga0123355_10011483_pt1 | contig 13660 bp, 8 predicted proteins | sample TergutEmb28metaG_3_FD_89872 | JGI IMG/M metagenome (GOLD analysis project Ga0123355, IMG submission 89872) | Embiratermes neotenicus P1 segment gut microbial communities from Petit-Saut dam, French Guiana - Emb289 P1 | ecosystem: Host-associated > Arthropoda: Insects > Digestive system > Gut ...
ACAGAATAGTCGCAAGCTCCTGATGATGAATATATTAATGTCCGAAACATGTTGAGCACATAAGAAGTGAAATAAAATAGCAAGTGACATCAAGTTGGTCTTTTATTCTTCAACTATCACAATAATGAACGGTCCAGTAAACATAAGATTAACTGAGTGGCGTTTGTGCAACAATTGTTACAGTGGATACGGCAATTACTATTACTAATTCTGAGTGTGTGTTTCCAGACTTAGGTATCGAGTATGCAATGCTCATGCGCCTTATTTTCATCTGTGGTCTGCCCCGCTCAACAATAATTTTCCACGTTTTCTCTTAGATAGGTGGGCCGGGTAGCTCAGTCAGTACAGCGACTGACTAAGGGCTGGAGGGTCCGGGATCGAATCCCGGTGGGGTCGAGATATTCCGCCCGTCTAGATTGGCCCTGGAGCCCACCCAGCCTTCTGTAAAATGGGTACCGGGTCTTTCCCGGGGGTAAAGTGCGGCCGGGGCGTGCTGCTGACCACTCACCCCCCTTCTAGTGCGGCGGTCATGGAAAAGTAGAGCTATACCTCTACCCACCCTTTGGGCCACACCGGGCCTGTAACGGGATCACTTTACTTTCTCTTAAATGTACGATTTTCGCAAAAAAACTTACTGACCATAAAGTGTGTTTTCTGGCCTTCTCTACACTTTTCATTGAAATATTTCTCATTCTAAAAGGAAATGAGTGAGATATGATGTATATCGTTATATGAAGTACCATCATCCTTGAGGGAATTTAAAATTAACTTGCATTTTCGGTGACGGATTTTAAAAAAATACTCGAATAATAACTTTCACGAAAATCCGTCTAGTAGGAGCTGAGTTGTTAGACGCGGAAGGACAGACAGACATGACGAAGCTTATAAGTCAATTTTCGCAATTTTGCGAACGTGCCTAGACACGAACACCAACAATTTTATTACTTTTAATTAGCATAATTAATTTAGAAATTGTTAGGCAAAACAGACCTTTCATTGAATTCATCAGTAACCCCAACTGATGGCATTAGCCGCTGAAGCTTCTCTAGCAGAAGGATAGTTGCGACGTTTGAAGGTCAAATTTAAACAAACCAAAACTCTGAGTTTTTGATTTGGCACAAGAAGGCCGACAGTGATAATAACTTTAATAATATCACAGCATTGCACTAAAGTATTACACGTTATGTAATTTTCTCTCTATTCTTCCTACTATTTGTGCCTTACTTACTTAGTTACTCCATGGTGCAGAGTCCTTCTTGAAAAGCTAACTGGTCTGCTGCTAGTCAAGAAACTCCCCGCATTTCACGGAACCCGAAGGTTCATTACCGCACTCACAAACGTTCGCCATCTCTCTCTATCCTGGGCCAGCCCAATCCAGTCCATATACACACATCCCACCTCCTGGAGATCCATCCTAATATTATCCGCCCATCTACGCCTCGGTCTCCCCAGTGGTCTCCTTCCCTCCGGTTTCCTCACCAAGACCCTGTACATCCCCCTCTCCTCACCAATACGCGCCACATGCCCAGCCCATCTCATTCTTCTCGATTTTATCACCCGCACAATATTGGGTGTGGAGTACAAGTCATTTAGCTCGTCGTTATGCAATCTCCTCCAATCCCCCGGTACCTCGTCCCTCCTAGGTCCAAACATTTTCCTCAACACCCTGTTCTCAAACACCCTCAGCTTCCTTTCCTCCCGCAGTGTCAACTTTTTGTGCCTTACGTCCATAAATTCTACTTGCACCTCATTTTCAAATCTTAAATATCTCTTCAATGGTTAACGCCTGTCAACATTTTCAAGAACTTTGGAGTTAATTGAAAGTAGCCTACTTATTTCTTGACCAGCTACGTGCCAGAGAAGAAAAAGTTTATGACCATGAAATTAGCTACATGCAGTGATGGGGAAAGAGCTGAGATCAAACATCTGCAGACTTCAAGATAGACTTACAGTTGATGTATTGCTGAGAAAGTTCAACCCTGTTTTTTGTGTCCGTCGTTGCAAAACCTCGCGGGATGCTGCAATTGCTGTGTAGATATTCGGAGTCACTACAAATTTAGCGAATGTATTTCCCCCCTCTACACCTCATCACTCAGATGTGGGTAGATTCTCGGAACAGACATCGCGTAGGCAGTGAGTCTAACTCGCCGACTAAAAGGCGGAATCCAATCGAACATTCCATACCTCAGGTAACAAGGCAAGCACTTGTTTCACAATTGTTTCTGTGTGTGTCTGAGCCGATAGCATTCAGAACGGAGTTAAAATAAATACATAAACATGAAAGCTAATTCACTGTTTCACACGATTTTTCAGCTGGTCTGCATGTTTGATACAACGGTGAGACGCATTCAAGGCTCCCGGATGGTACAGATGTAAAATCTTTCTTAATCACAGTACGTCATTGTATGCAAACTGTTGGAGGCATTACTTCACAGGTATTTGACATTCAGAGCACCGTACATCGTGATATATTCTTACAATAAAAACAACGAGATACATTAATTTTTTAATTTGTTTTTGGAATAAAATTCTACATGTTTCGTAGAGTATCTATGTCCATCATCAGGAGACTAGCACTGTACACACAATTTGATAACAGCTTGCTAGTAAGCTGTCAGCAAACTGTGTCTACAGTGAAAAAAACTCCTGATGATGGACAGAGGTACTGTCCGAAACATGTAGAGTTTTATTCCAAAAATAAATTTGAAAAATTAGTGCATTTCGTTGGTTTTATTGTAAGAATACGTCACAGGTTGTTTATTAAGTTATTTAAAGCCAATGTTTCAACTGAATGTGTTATATTACAGTGTAGGGAAGAAATGAACGTGACCATGATTATTGGACAGGTACATATTGGTGGAGACGGCAGTGGAATTCTCCAAAATATTCCCGAAATTATTCTGAAGGTTCTGATATAGAGTAGAAAATATTTCTATATTGATAATCAGAAATATGACAACAATTTAAGAGTGGGTAACATGGGAGTTTCATCGCTACAAGAACCTGCCTGGTTGCCCGAAAGACCGATAAAATTATGGGAGAATGCACAGCTACAACATACGTCACGAGTGCCATTCGAATGGTTTAGTCACATATACACTACACTTACGCACCTACTGACCAAGAGATCACATGTTTAAAGTTCCCTCTTTCTCTAAGAGTAGCGCAAGTTTTCACATAGGTATTTCATTTATTTCTAATGAAATTTCGACTATATTTTCCTCTCCCTTCATCCTTCACGCTTTCAGTGTTTTCTATTTTCGAACTATAATGTCTCATACAACACATACTGTTTATTTTCCCCCTCCCCCCTTATAACGACTTGTTACAATTTCACACCAACACTACACGTTCTTTCTATGAAAATAATTTTTACAGATAAAACTTTAGAGATGAAAAACTTATAAAAATATTAACTGGAAACTTTCAAAAGAAGAGGCCTTTTGGGAGTCCTGTGCGCAAGCGAGATGGTATAAAAATGGATCTTGGTAAACAGGTGTGAGGGCACGTACCAGAGCGATCTAGGTTTAGGACATGTACCAGCGCAAGTTCTTGTGTCACAGTAACTTATCATCCAACACCAAGCCGACAGTTTCTTAAAAGAGTACGAATTTTGTAGCTTTTGAAGAAGGACGCTACTCCCGTTATTACTTTCAAGGAAAACCATTAATTTGTGTGTCTTTCCCACAGCCTGTTCTTGAGAGTTGGCGAGTGGCACTAAATATAGACCGTGACGCCCTTTTCAAATGTTTGTTTATACTCCTTGCTTAACTTTATCATCCAAATTTATTTGACGCTCTTTGGTTAAAAAGCATCTGTAAATACTCCAATAATTTTGTCAATGCATCAATCAAATCTTTGTAGCTCATGTCATCAGACTCTGCAAAGAACTTTACTATGGTCGTCTTCAAAAGCGCCGAGGCTAAGGCGAAGCTGAAACTTGAGAGCAAACAAATCGTTCTTGCGTGCTCTTTGTCCTGCCTTTGCGCATAACGGCAGAGTGTGACCAAACACAGAAAAGGTAAAAATTGTCATGGAGGTAGTGCGTTATTGTCCTGTCTATAACACCCTACAGCTCCACTGGGAAGGCCGGCCTGAATTTTTTATCATAATAGTCAGCACGTGATGCCTGGAACACGTGCATATTTGGTAACGTGCAATGTACTGCACAAGACTCCGTCCTCGCGTTTCTGTCACACCACTGTGGATGGTCGAAAACATCTGTAAAATTATACGTCTTGGTTGACACGAGTTTTGTGACTCAGACAGACCACAGAGGATAAACCATGTGGTGGGCGGGGAGAGGGGGAGGAAAGTAATGCAATTCTAGTAAAGGAAGTGTAAACTTTACACTTACAGCTAATGTAATAGGAAACCTTTGAAGCATTACATCATTATGCTTTCGCAGTAGAATAAACACGCCATACCCTGATATTTTCTGCACGACTTGACAATCAAATAGTCAGGAAAAAGAATTGGCGTATTCAGTAAAAGTAAACGGCTCGGAACATCATCACTAGCCATATATTTTATTTGGACAACAAATGTGACTGTCTCCTACTCTTGAACGGTATAATGTTTCTCGTAAGTTAGTGGCACTAAAAGACAAATCCGACAGCTCATAACGAGTAACTTGGATCAGATTACGTAGCGATCCTAAAAAATGGAGATCTTATCCACAAGATTGTTGCTCAAGGAGTTACAGCGTGTACACGTGTGTGACAGTGCGTACGGCTGACCTCTGTGCACACAGGTTTGGAAGTTTCAAACAGCTACGGTAGAACTTATCGTTAAAAAGAAATTTATAATCGGCATTGACAAATGCTGATCAGTCTTTTGAATTTGATGTTTGTGTGACCGTACATCTCTGATACAATTGTATAAACAACCAAATAGGTGCAACAATAATAATTTATTAGTAATTTCAATCAGCTCAACATGTTTCAGGCGTTAATTTCGCCCATCCTCAGGAGCACTAGACTGCGTTTACAGCTCGTGGTATAATGCACTGAAGAAGTTGCCAGCAGGAAACTTCTTCGGAGCATTATACCACAAACTGTAAACGCAGTCTAGTGCTCCTGAGGATGGGCGAAATTATCGGCCGAAACATGTTGAGCTGATTGAAATTACTAATAAATTGTTATTGTTGCACCTAGTTGGTTTTTTATACTATTAGCTCATCAGTCCTTTGCCCAAGAGATTCTGTGTTACCCAGAATGCAAAAAAACTGTAATTTATGACTGAATAAATAAATAAATAAAACTAAAAAACTCCGTGGCTTTAGTCCGCGAGCGAACCATACCGACAGAGCGGCCGCCGCCGGTAGGCGAAGTTAGTGCCAACTAAGGAAAGGGAAATTGTGCGACTGCGTCGCACAATTTCCCTCATCCCAGACGCATAGCCTGCTGCTCTGTTCCTAACAGCCGACCACCAGCAACCAAGGCATTACTCACCATAAGCGACAATAACAAAATTAAAGTCTCGAGTTCCTGATGATGGCCATATAAATGTCCGAAACATGTTGAGCATATTATAAGTGCAATAAAAGCATTCGGTAGCATTTAATTGGTTTTCTCCTCTAAGCTTATACAACGATGCGCGGACAAACATACACCAAACAACAATTAATATCTGTGTTCCACAAAACGCATGGAATGTCTTGAGCAGTTTAGTGACTACTAGCTTCACTATAATTGCTGTCTTATTTCCCTTTACATAATTCTGTTTGACCGAATTTCTTGAACTTTTCCTACCTAATCAACACTTTTCCTTCTTCCAGCCACTTCGGCAGCCACATAAATCCAATTCGGTCAACCAGGAATATAGGCAACACTTTCCTCCGAAACAGGCATAACTTATCTTCCTACACGACGCAACGACGCAGATGAAGTGTTTAACTCTGTGACAATTGACATTTTGACAGTGACCGATTTGTTGCTGTGATACAGCGTAAGAAGAATATGTGAAAAGAATGCAAACATTTTGAAAAAAGAAATTTATTGCTTTACATTAATAATTTCCCAACGTGATGCAAAACAAAGCTGTCTATTTATTATTCTGCGAGTTCACTCTACATTTTTCGGGTGTCAACCACACCCATCATCACGAGTACACAAAACTGTAACTACAGCCTTCAGTACTGGTCATGTTGTGCTGCACAGCTACCGCTCTCCAACGCAGCCAAGCTTGGCCACGTTGGAGGGACGTAGCTGCACAAAAATTATGACCAGTACCGGAGGCTGTAGTTACAGTTTTGTGTTCTCCTGATGATGGATGTGGTTGACACCCGAAACATGTAGAGTGAACTTGCAGAATAATAAATAGACTGCTTTGTGTTGCATCTCATTGGACAGTTATTAATACAGACCAACGATGTACAGAGCCATAAACATAAAAAAGAAACTTTATATTTCTTTAATGTCGAGAATCTTTTAACTTATTAGGTTTTCCTTCCCTTTATGACCACAAAACAAATGACTACTTACGCTGCGAACTGCGGATTACAGGCATACTAGAAAAGATAGATGAATACAGACGGAACTGGTTTTCACACTTGCAAAGATTGCCACAAAAACGAATCTCTTTGAAATAATACCACTACAGACCACGAGGAAGGAGAACAGTTGGAAAACCGAAGAAGCGTTGGCGCGAGCCGCTGTAACTGTGGAGACGGAACGTATCAAAGGGTCCAATTCTTGATGTTCATGATGATGATGATTAGGTTTTTCTTCAGTATGCACTCAGCAATTTTTTACGCCTTTTTTAAAAGTCCCTTGTCAATTTACAGAATTTCTTAATTTGAGTTTCCTCACTCTCGGTTTAACGCCCTTTGGCTAGCTGCCTTTTATTACGCTAAACCCTTATTTATGATGAAAGCACTATTTTTGATTCTCGCCTTTTTTATCTACGTCAAGTGTTGCAGGAAATCGGTTAGGGCGTAAAAGTAAAGGCTGCGTGTCAACACTGTGGGAAAAAGTGTCAATACGTTTTAAAATTAAAATTAACATAATTTTGAAGTTTTTTTTTAAGCTTGTGGTTTCGTGCATCATAATTCAATGTGAATAGAAATGCAACAGTATGCAGATATTTATTTACTGCAGAACTACTTTACATATTTCGGGTGTCACAGCAACCATCATCAGGAGTATTAAAAACTGTACCCGCAGCCTCCGGTACAGGACATACTACTTGCACCGCTACTCCCCTCCAACGTGGTCTGATCGGGACTGGTTTGTGCGAGTCGCAAACCAGTCCCGATCAGACCACGTTGGAGGGGAGTAGCGGTACAAGTAGTATGTCCTGTACCGGCTGCGGGTACAGTTTTTAATACTCCTGATGATGGGTGCTGTGACACACGAAACATGTAAAGTAGTTTTGCAGTGAATAAATATCTGCATACTGTTGCATCTGTTGGATTATTATTCACATTAAAATAATTAGACTTGCCTATATGCAGTGGAAATTGTGAAGGAGTGAAATTCTCAGACGAGAAATTACTGATTGTGATTAAAAAGAATTCTCCTTCATGCCAGGGAAAGTGTTCGAACTGCACACAACGACGATCGATGTTTCGTTCTTCTGGCATGAGACACTGTCTCAGTGTTTAATGGTTGTGTCACATACCAAGACAAAGGAATTATCAGCTATACCTCTAATAAAACCTCAAAAATTTGATGAAGATCCTCTGTTTTCATAAAGAATTGCCTACAATCGACTAAATTTTTATTTCCACTCTCAGTACGCGGATTGTTGTGTTTCGTGTGTATCAGTTGAGTAATTCGGAAGTTATGAAAATTCCCCCCGACTGCATACTGCAGCCAGGTGTTGCATTTCTTTGGAGCAATAAAACCTGTGTATATTTGAGACCTTCCTGTTTGTACAACTAACGCACGCGACTCGCACAAACCAGTCCCGATCAGACCACGTTGGAGGGAAGTAGCGGTACAAGTAATGTGACCTGTACCGGCGGCTGCGGGTACAGTTTATAATACTCCTGATTATGGGTGCTGTGACACCCGAAACATGTAGAGTAATTTTCAGTGAATAAATATCTGCATGTTGTTGCATCTGTTGGATTTTTATTCACATAATTTTGTAGATTAGGTATGCTTTAGCATAAAATCTTGATACAAATATCTATTTAACTATTAGATATTGCCATCTGATCATGTTATTAATCAGTTAGTTTACTAATACACTAGCTTACTTTGGTGCATATCTCGCACTAAAAGCCCATACCATTTTATTAGCTATGGCGTAGTACAATGAAGTGAATAACATGAGAAGTGTGCAGTGACACGCTCGCACGCCTGTGTGTGGGTGTGTGTTGAGGGCGGCATCTGGCAGTAAATCAGTCTGTGTACTGAAGCAGAGCAATATTGCCAGTTATGGCGTTCATATCGCCTCAGCAGGTGGCCACAGGTGACGGCGTGCTGTTTATTTCCTCAATGCATGCTATATTAACAAAATTTGCAAAATATATTGAAGTTCTGAATACATTTTAAGCTTGTACCATAACACCAATCACAAATTTTAAGCTCGTGGTTCCGTGCATCCTAAATCAATGTGAATAAAATTCCAACCAGAATTAACAGTATGCAGATATTTATTTACTGCAAAGTTACTCTACATGTTTCGGGTGTCACAGCACCTATCATCAGGAGTACTGAAAACTGCAACCGCAGCCTCCGGTACAGGTCATACTACTTGTACAGTTACTTCCCTCCAACGTGGCCTGATCGGGACTGGTTTGTGCGAGTTTTGCATCTGGTTGGATTTTTATTCACACCAATCACAAAGTAATGAATAGGCTCGAGCATAATTCATAAAACTTTTATGTAAAAGGCTTTGCTGGCATAGAGATTTATTGTCATTCGTATTGTTACGTTTGAATTTCGCGAAGTAATCCTAGCGCTGCCGGTCCCAGTTGCCGCGCGGTCTAAGGAGTAGGTCTGCGGACGCTCGTCTGCTGAGATTGTGGCTTCGAATCCCACTGGGGGACATGGATGTCTGTATGTTGTGAGTGTTGAATGTTGTCAGGTAGAGGTCTCTGCGACGGGCTGATCACTCGTCCAGAGTAGTCCTACCGATTGTGGTACGTCGTTGTGTGTGATCTAGAACCCTGTGAATTAGGAGGCCCTGGCCCACTGGGGGCTGTCGCGCCAAAAACAAACAAACAGACTCCTAGAGCTGCTACAGATTAATTCTGTTATAATTAAATATTTTGGTTGTAACCTTTAAATTCTGTCCAATTATCACATTTGTAATTGTTGATGTACAAACAATGTTTGGAACAAACGGATGGGCACTGTTATAATTTATCTCCGAACCAACTACAATAAATGCAGCTAAAATGGATTATGAATTACTGCCAGCGAGCCCAAAACTAAAGAAATGTTTCGCGTTGACAAAAAGTTTATGGTACCCATTTTTCTGAGTTCTATTAACATCCATCGATTCAAGAGCCTAAAACAAGCCACGTTACTATCTCTCTCCTGCCTCGCAGCATAGTGCATCTTGTTTTTACCGATCGCTTGTTTGTTTTTGGCGCGACAGCCTACAGTGGGCCAGGGCATGCACATTCACGAAGCTTCTACATCACACACAACGACGCACCACAGTCGGTAGGACTCCTCTGGATGAGTTATCAGCTTTTACGGATTGTAGGAAATTAAAACTATGCTGTTGAGTTGGCCTTGAATGTCACTAGATCCATACAAAATTTCTTCAAAATTGGTAAATTGGTTCAGAAATTTATATGTAAAGAATCATTCACAAAAAGCACATGATTAATTACACCCAATTTCTTCCATTTTTTACGTAGGAAATTAAGGTAAAATAACATAGGCCTACAGCATTTCATGTTTGTGGACGCAACAGCGTGTAGGCATACGTACAGATGAATATTCTCTATGACAACCGTGGTAACCAAATCAGGTTCGAGAGAGGCCATCTCGTTGTGTATTATCAAATCTGTATAATATATTATGCACCATCAATACGCAACATACATCAAACAAGATGCAATAATTATAATTAGGTGACTTTGGCCACATGTTTCTTCCGTGACCGGCCATCTTCAGGCCAACTAAGAAAAACAATGGGGTCCCACTGAGTAATATTTTCACTGTACCTTAATTGTTTTTCTTAGTTGGCCTGAAGATGGCCGGTCACTGCCGAAACGTGTGGCCAAATGCCACCTAATAGTAATTATTGCATCTTGTTTGATGTATGTTGTGTATTGACGGTGCATAATATATTATACAGAACCAAATCAGGGTTGGAGTGTTTGTACCTTTGGTGGAGATGACAAACACCTTCGAAATTGCGGTGTTTTACCAATAGTTACGACATCATATCACAAAGGACTTGAATTTTGGAGTATAAATTCACACAAAATGTGGACTGAAGTGTAGAGAAAGTTGCTAACTGCTGATATTAATGTTATAATTCGAAGCGTCACCGTAGGAAAAAGCATAAAATTAAATTATAAAGTTTATAAAGATGGGATTTTTCGGAATGCTCTTCTCATGGCACAGCGTGTGGTTGTGATGGCTCCCAGGCTTCATGCTGTGTCGTACAGACCGTGTGGCCGTTCAGGATGACGACAGACTGGCCGAGCGTGACCTGTTTCCTTTCATGTGACTCTTGATTCCCCTCAATCACTTCATTATGACGCAGCCATCAACAAATCTTGTCTGATTCTGGAAAACGTCTCTCTAGAAATCAGTCAGCCCGGGTTGGTTCAAGTTGACACACACGTTACCATTAATATATTTAGTACTGTTTTCCTCGCCTCTTTGGTTCATTTGCAATAGCGGTAGTTACAATATTAACACTACTGCGAAGAATGATAATAACTACAGTTATTACATTCTCTTTCCTTCGTACCGTCCAGACTGGCCCTGGTACCAAACCAGCTTCATATGTAATGAATACCGGCTCTCTCTCTCTAGTCTAAAGCTGCCGGGGCGTCGCGTTAACCACCTACCACATCTAACACCACCGTAGCATGAGCAGAGCTATACTTCTACCACCTCTGTTCAATCACTGTCACATTATGGTGCGGCTTCTATTTCCTCTTAATATCATTAATATTTTTCAGAAAACATAACGTCATCTCCCTGTACCACATTACGTCATCTATATACACCACATTACTTCATACGCATACACCAAATTACTTCATCTGCATACATCACATTACATCATCTGCATACACCACATTACGTCATCTGCATACACTACATTACACCATACGTACATTCCACATAACTTTAGCTGTATACTCCATATTACTTCGTCTGTATATATCGTATAACGTCACCTGTAGAGGCCAGCACTACAGCAGTTCATCTGTGTACAACACATTACGTCACCTGCATACACTACAAATTTCCTGGTGCCATAGCTTATTCCCTCATTTATCCTTCTTGGTCCAAACATTTTATTTTCAGACACTCGTAATGTGTTCTCTCACACCCAGATATCATGTTGATACATGTTGTGGGCTTCCTCAATGTTTGCACAGAATGCAGAGAAATAACCGTCAAGTACACCGCGATCTGACTCTTCCACACAATTTACAAGAAGCTATTCACAAATCAACCTGCCAATAAATAGTACATAATGTATGCACTTTTAAAAGCTTCGTTAAATACACTAAGATTCATAAACAACGGCACCAGGCAATACAATAATAATCTCCAATTAATTCCAACTACTTTTCTCTATATACATTTAAAAGTTCCTGCTACTTTTTCCCCTCCATTTACCTGTGGCTTATTTGATTACACTTAATCTTAGAAATTGACCAACTTACCTTTAAACTCCGAGTTAAATCCCATCTGTCGTTTGTTGGCATTATTAGGAGCTCACCATATTCTCCACATTAGCAGGATAAAGGTTAATGCACAAATTCTTGTTTTAAAATAAGTTTATTATAAAATAAGAATTTGTGCATTAAGTTCGTTAATTGCTAAGATTCTACTGAGATGCACGGTCAGCAAAAATATTTAAACGTGATTACACTTTACGTATGCATATATATATATATAATTTTATGTGCACAGTTACACTTCCCAAAAAGCTCTGTAACAAATCAACATGCAGCGTTTGACTAAGCTGTACTACCAACAGCTTTCAATATATCAACAGATTTGCATTTAAATATTTTTCAATGTGCTGGATGTTTAGTTTAGAAACCAATAAAATGTTGTGTTAGGGCCTATATAATTCTTTTGCAATGCTGACCTTTCATTACTGTCGCACCCTTTAAATCTGAGAGTTCAACAGTGTCGGATAATATGGGGGGACAAGTTATGAGAACTTTTATTTTTCTTCAATATGAGATCTCTCTTTAAGGACCCGTTCAATTACGGCGCATGAAATGAACTGCGTGATTTATGTTAAATTCCATGTTGAGTAGTAGGATGATATATGACTAATGAACGAGACAGAATTTCGAATACAGTAGTAGTGCCCGATTTTAAGACCACGCCCCATTAATGTGCCTGTAGGTTGTGAGAGAACACAGAAGACCTTACAATATTCCACCTCGTGAGCAGTGCCTCAGTCTGCATACAGATACCACACCACCCCAGCCAAACCACACCAAAACTCCAACACACATCGAACCAGAGCAATACAACCCATGAAATAACACAACAAATAAGTCGCAAGCTCCTGAGGATGGATGTATTAACATCTGAAACATGTTGAGCTTTAAACGATTAAATAATAAAGCAAGTGACATCAAGTTGGTCTCTCTTTATTCAATTCCACCTCGCTTTTGGGAATGCGAGAACCTTGAGTACAAAAGCTGAGCACTATCCACTACACAGTGACCTTCAATACAGCCCTTTTGAAGAAACCGGATTTGCAGTCGAACAATATTCTTTCTTTCATCACAACTCCAACGTCTTTACTGCATGTAGACCTGCCCATTGTTAGAACGCTGCCTAAGCGATATAAGTCTGGTGTATATCCGCTACGGTATTCCTTTAAGATTCATTTCTGTGCTATTCTTTCATCTAAGCATTTCTTCTCTAAGTGTTTCCTTACTTTCAGGTCTTCCGGCCGAAACCTTGAATATAGTTCACATATTTTTTTCTTGCTACAAGCCCTGGCCTATTATTATCATAGACTTCATATTGCTAACAAGTATTTAAATCTTGAGCAGCTAAGAAGCAGTAATGTGTTTCGTAAAGCCTGCAGAATTTACATCACTTTACTAGTTAATAATTCCTTTTATGACATAGCAGTCGGAAGCCACTTTTCTACGAAGCAGAACAACAGCTGCGCATTAAGTCAGTCAAGTAACGTAGCACGTGGATAATGATGCAAATCGTGTCTTTTGAAGTCATTAATGTTAAGGCCTGCAGTTAATTCCCAACACACACGCACACTTTCTTGCAACTCTCAGCTGGTTCCGATCTGTTTCTACTTGTCTCGTGTGACAGTTCATTCCTAAGGATCCACACTGTCAAGTAAAACAGTCCGAGTTCGATGTTTGTTGGAACGTGCATCATTGTGATACCTGAAGAATAAAAACCAACTAGATGCAACTTATTATTTTATTGTACTTCTTATAGGCTCAACATGTTTCGGGCACTACTATGCCCATCATCAGGAGCTCGCGACTATAATGTTGATTACCACA
>Ga0123355_10011485_pt1 | contig 13659 bp, 12 predicted proteins | sample TergutEmb28metaG_3_FD_89872 | JGI IMG/M metagenome (GOLD analysis project Ga0123355, IMG submission 89872) | Embiratermes neotenicus P1 segment gut microbial communities from Petit-Saut dam, French Guiana - Emb289 P1 | ecosystem: Host-associated > Arthropoda: Insects > Digestive system > Gut ...
CAAATTGCCTATTGCCAACAGCAGACAATGCGTTTAGAATACTGGGGTGGGCCATTTCACTATAATCGTTTTTAAAACTATGAATCATGGTGTTGATATTACTCCTTTGGTGTTAAAATTTTTGCGAGATTAAGGAACAGGATTTCATGAAAGAGATTAATTATAGAGCAATAAGAGATACAATATTAATAATACTAGTGGCTCTGGTAATACTAGCACTTGCGATATTTTTTGTGCAGCATCGTGCAGATAATGTGCCTTTACCTGAGGCTGCTGAGCACTCCCCCGAACCAACTTCTGAAATAATTGAAGTTGAGAGTATAGACATTATTCTCGAAGATAATGAAATTCTAGTAGGGTATATTTTTGAGATCGATGTCATTATACAACCGTATAACGCTACTGACAAGTCTTTTGAAATCATTTCAGACGACGAATCTGTGGTGCGTCAGCACGGGAACAACTGGATTGCAGTAGATGCTGGAGTGGCAAACCTAATTGCGACAGCCTCAAATGGCATAGCGGGCATAGTGGAAATTACGGTAATTGCTCCTGAGATTGAAATGATTGCATTGCCTCAAGAAGATATTACTATGGCGCTCGGTGATGTTTTACCGCTGACACTTATATTCACTCCTGAAGATGCTGTTCCAACGGAGCCTATTGTGTTTACAAGCGATGATGAAGAGATTGCAACCGTATCTGATGATGGCGAGATAGCAGCAGTTGGAGTTGGAACGACAACAATAAATGCAATAGTTGGAGATGCTTATTTACAAGTAAATGTCACGGTAATTGTTCCCGCAAGAAGCATCACTATTTCGACGAATCGAAACTCGTTTATCGTTGGCGATGAAGCGGAGATTATAATAAATATAGATCCTCCTGATGCAACAAATGTGTTGTTAGAAATTAGCTTTGAGGGCGCACCTGTGACACAGACAGGACCATATACATTCATTTGTGATGCTCCCGGTGAGGTTATTATAACATTTACTACAGAAGATGGAAGAATGCTAAGGCACACGGTTGTTGTACATGACCTTGCGGTCCTTGCAGAGGAGGTATTTAGACTGACAAATGAAGAACGAGTTACTGCAGGACTTTCACCTTTTGAAGCCTCAGAGCCTCTTTCACAGGCGGCTTATATTCGTGCCCAAGAAAGCATTATTTGGATGGCTGAAGATCATGCCAGACCGGACGGTAGACCGTTTTACACTGTCCTTACTGAAAATGATGTTGAGTATCGGCTCGCAGGAGAAAATTTAGCCGCCGGACAAATGTCGGCGGCGGAAGTCGTGCGAGGATGGATGGACTCACCCGGCCATCGCAGGAATATTCTAAATGCGGACTTTGGACGTTTAGGCGTAGGTGTAACCATAAGCGAAGAAGGTAGACTTTATTGGACCCAATTGTTCACGGACTGAGTGGTGCTAAAACCTCTGTATCTTCCTGTGTCTATGCAGTTCCATCGTTATCATTTTTCTATGAATGCAATTCCTACAAAATCCATTCCTGAATGAGCGCTTACTGATGCTTCCGGGCTTGTCATCGGCAACAACTCGTCAACTTCAAAGCGTTCTTTAATTAAATTCTCTATGATTTTGGCTTCTTCTTTACGATTGCACTGCAATAGCTGAACTCTACTAAGTTTTTTAGATGGACATCGATCTTCTATAATGTTTAAAATCAAATTAATCGATCGTTTTGTGCCGCGTTCTTTACCGATTGGTTCAATCAATCCTTCATGAACATGCAATATTGGCACGATACCCAAAAGTTCTCCAATGATTGCCGTGCCGGGCTTAATTCTCCCGCCACGCTTAAGATATGATAAATCGGTCATCATAAATACCAGCTGTTGCTTTGAATATGCCGCATTTAAAAAATCTACTATTTGCGTACGCGGATTTCCATGTTTCACCATTTTGATAGCATCATAAACCGGGTGCAAATATGCGAGAGAAAAACTCATGGAATCGACCACACTAATCGGCAATTCACGCCCATACTCGTCGTCAAGCTGTTCTTTGGCAAGACGGGCTAAATTAAATGTACCACTTCCTCTGCTTGACATTGTGATCATGATTACTTCATCGTCATTTTCTATATGTACACGCATTTTATCAGCAATTTCCACAGTTGAAACCGTAGCCGTTTTGGGGAAGCTTTTTGTGTTTTTCAAAAGAGTTCGGAAATCTTCGCCACTTATATCACGATAAGCACGATATTGAACCCCATTTAACTCCACCACCAGTGGCAAAAGGTCTACTCCATATTTATCTATGTCACCAATAGGAATATCAGAATCACTGCAAATAATAAATTTAATCATTTCACACTTTCTCCGAGTATTATAAATTTGCTATTTCAACATTAAGTTGAATGTCTGAAACATCTGAAATATTTTTATCCCAATCTACGATATAAATTATGCTTTTATATTTTATTGCTTTTACAGGACAATCTGACCCTCCATAAAGAAAAAAGTTGCCTTGAAGTGGTATACGCGAGACATGGCGCAAGAAACTTTCGAGGGCGATGCTACTGCTAGCTACAACTTCGCGTAGTGTAAAAAATTTCAATACTTCATTTTCAGTTGGTAGCCATTTGACGAATGGTTTGATAAGTCGTAACTGCCAGCCATATTTTTTGACAACATACTGCTTGTAGTCCCACTGTTCAACAGCTTTTCCACGTGCAAGCTCGTTGCCGGAAAGGTTACGTAGCACATAGAATTCATCTTCTTCAAGAGTAAGTACGTTTTTGTCCTTGATGCGCAACTTTTTTCGTAAAATATTCGTAACGAGTTCCGAATGTCGCAAGTAATGCGGCATACTGGCGCGTTTTTTTTCAAGCATTTTTTGCACAGTCACATTTTCATCCAATATGGTTGTATAGGTCAGCTTGGCATGGTTTACAGCGCAAAACTCACGCATGAGTTGATATGCTTTTGGAATATTCACAGGTGCAATTGTACGAAGTCCGGTCAAATAGGCAACATTATCAATAATCGTGCAACCGCCCACTCCGGTAATCTTTCCTTCCATATTTCTGGCAATTACAAATGTTGATCTGTCGCAGTCCCTGGCAAGGGAAAGTACTGCATTCGGTCTGCGACAATAAGCGATCGAAATGCCACCCTTAAACTCTGTATCTTCGAGTAACGCAGCGATTTCCTCTCCATCATCTTCTGTTGCGTGCTCATAGATTAAATCTCTCATTTCGCACCCCCGTCATCAAGTCCAACGCCCACAGGAAGATTAAGTTTTCGGTCAACCTCTTTACCAAGAGCTTTATTTTGCGAAAAGAAAATCACATTAATCATAAAGTTTGGATTGCGCCAAATCGAAGCCAATCCGCGTTTGAATATATTAAACGGGCTGAAAAACTGTCGCCGAACAGCGGCACACGTATTTTTCAATTCATCATGTGTCATTTTTAATGGACGATATGGTATATCCCCATATTTGTACCCTTCTTTGAGCCACCATTTTTTATACAAAAGCCTATCTGACTCTTGCAAACGCTCATAAAGGGGAGTGCCAGGAAATGGTAACAAATGATTGAAAGCGGCAAAGAAAAACTTATGCTTCATTGCGAACCTGATGGTATCCTCAAAGGTTTCATCGGCATCAGCATCAAAGCCGAACACAAATGTTGCATAAATACCTATGCCTGCTTTATGCATTTTTTTGACAAGCTCATCGCGTTCTCCTAACTTATAATTCCAGCTTTTATTCATTTGATCGAGATTTTTTTGATCAAGACTTTCAAAGCCGATTAAAAGGACTTGGCAACCACTCTTTCTCATAACCCTTAAAAGTTCATCATCTTTCGCCACAGCCAACGATACCTGACTTGTCCACTTGATCTTTAATAGCGTAATTGCCTTACACAAAGACATAAGATGTTCACGACTGGCTGATAGGTTGTCATCAATAAAGAACACAAACTTGTTTTTCGCAAGCTTAATCTCGTCGACAATATCCGCTATCGGGCGCGGTATATATTTTGCATGATAAAAACATGTAATCGCGCAAAACTCACAATGATTGGGGCAGCCGCGTCCCGTTTCAATCAGAGACAAGGGGAGATACTTTTTAGTGCCGTAAACGCTTCTATCTGGCAAAAGTGGTATGCCTCCGCGCTCGCCGTCATATCGCTTTTGTAGTTCTCCCCTTTGAAAATCTTGAATCATTTGCATCCAAATCGACTCTGCATTACCAACGATAACACAATCAGCGTATTCGGCAGCTTCGTCAGGGACAGCGGTCACATGATAACCGCCCATAACCACAGCCATGCTTTTTTGCCTGAATTTCGCCGCAATTCTATACGCCCTGCTTGCGGTATATGTTTCAACTGATATAGCGACTAAATCAACGTCGATATTGTAATCAATGTTTTCAATGCGGTCATCAAAAAAAAATGTTTCAACATCAGGAGGCGTAAGGGCTTTCAATGTAGCAATCATAAGTGGCTCCATTTTCCAAGTCCCGATATATTCTTCGCCGTCTTTTCGACCAATCGCCGGGAGTATGAACAATAGCTTCAACTCGTCACCTCCGACATATTCACAACATCAGGAATATCGCTATTATCGCACATAACATCTTTTGTGAATTTGATAAACTTGTTTGCATACCCTTGATATGCAAAATTTGTTATATAGCTGATGAAGTCTAATTTATTTATTCGGCTGAGTATGCTTGACGTCTTATATGTTTCACGCCACGCCCACTCTGTTCCCTCATACAACTCATCCACAGTCATATTTTTGGGCTGAAAGACAACGTGCTCAACATCATACATAGCTAAATTTCGCTCAAATATACGTCCTTGTGACTCTAGGTCACGATACAACTCCGTTCTAGGGAACGGAGTGAGAATAGCGTAGCGAGGCAAGTCGATTTTTAGCCGCTGGACTTCCTCAACAGTGCGTTTAAAAACATCCTTATCATCATTGTCTCCGCCAAAAGCAAAGCAACCATTTATGCGAATGCCGATGTCATGCAACTGTTTTATTAAATATTCATAATTCTCTGTGTTATTAATGCCCTTGTTAATATATCCCTGTGCTGTTTGATTCATGCTTTCAAAACCTATTAAAAGTCCTGCGCATCCGCTTTTTTCGAGAATTTTAAAAAACTCTTTATCATATCCGACATGTGATGTGGTTAAGCCGAGCCATTTCTTTTTCAGCGGTATCATGGCTGCAAACAGTTTTTTTGCATAATCCATGTCAGCGATTAAATTTACATCGGGGAATAAAACATATCTTCCTTCCAATTGTTCAATTTCAGCGATGACATCTTTGACTGGTCTGCAGATTTCCTTCTTGCCGAATGCGGCGGGATATGCACAAAATGTGCACGGTAAAGGACAACCGCGCACTGCTTCAACGGAATTTATTGTGACATATGCTTTTGGCTTCAACAAATCCCGACGTGGAACCGGGCGCCCTTCAAGGGTGATATGTTTGTGAGAGTGGCGGTATACTTGTTGCAATTTTCCGTTTTTGTAGTCTCTTAATGCTTGTGGGAAAGTGTGGTCAGCAACACCGATAAATAAAGCATCACAATGCTTTTTCGCTTCTATTGGGTCAAGGGTCGGATGTACTCCGCCTAAAAAGACGGTTATTCCTTTCGAACGGAAATAATCACAATATTTATACGCTCTCGGACTTGTTCCAGTGATAGCAGTAATTAAGACAATATCAGCTTGCAAATCAAGAGGTATTGCTTCTACGGTTTCATCGTAAATAACGAGCTCTGCTTCCATTTCTTGCGGAACGAGAGCGGCAAGTGTTGTCATGGTAAGAGGCGCATAGCGTAGCCCTTTACCAAAACTGCCATTATATCTGTGCATCGCTCCCGCCGGGGACAGGAACGCGATTTTCAATCTTCCGGAGCTTCCTCTTTCATTAAGTTTCTTTGCAACATATTTGCCAGCCGGACAAAATGGAATCAGTGGATTTATTTCTCTTTTCATACAAAATTCCAACCTTTTCTGCTTGATAAGCATGACGGTTTTATGTCGCCGAGCCGCATACCAAATTTCACACAATTATCCACATATTGCTGCATACCATTTTCAATCACGACCACTTCAATCTCTTTGAGTTGCCCCAACTTGCGGCAATAATCGTAGTGGAAATTTTCGCGCAACGCTATGTCTATGACGTTGGCTTCCACTTTTGTTTCAGTATAAAGTACATATCTGTCTGCACTTGGAACTAGTAGAGAAAACCCCTTATTAGGAATGACTTTGCGAACGTGTACCTCGTTGAGCTTCTCACCAAAATAATCGGATACATTTCCTGATTTGCCAACAAAATCAAAGCATTTGTTACCATTATATCTAACAATATCACCTATGCGATACCTGTACAAGCCGCCAGAAGTCGTTAAAACTATTTCATATTCATCGCCTTTGTCTAACTGGTGTTTTAGCCTTATATCATTGTTTTTATCTATAAACTCAATGAAATGTGAATCAGTTAAAAGCTTGCCCAGCCCCTCAATGGGTATTGTCATAATTCCTTCGGTTGCCAGCAGTCCTTTCGGCTGTATGTAAACATCGGGAAACAGTTTTTGCAATTGCTCAGCATATGATGCGGAATTACCATCAGCCCAACAGCTAATCACTTCCAGATGAGGAAACAAATCCTTAGCCCCCATATTTGCTTTTTCGAGCATTATCAATAGAAATGTAGGGTTCCATATGGAAACAAGTCGCAGCTTCTTTGCTTTTTTTATATATCCTATCGTAGTGTCCCAAAACAAATCCATATCTTGTATGGACTTAACGCTCCCCGGAACACAGAACTTTTTTGCTACAAACTTTCCTAAGAGCCCCCCAATGTATTCGTCGTCCGTATTAAAACCTTCAATGCCGTCTGTCGTATTACCCTGGGGCGTGATAGAAAAATAAAACTGTCCATACTTCAAGCGTGGAAAATTTTTATTTAAATTCAATAACCACTTATAAATTGCAGAGGAAAACTCACGCTGCAAGCCACGGGTATACGGAATAAGCTTTTTTACTGTTGTAGACCCACTTGTTGGTTCAAGTAACAGCACAGGTTCGGCAGTCAATACGTTAGAGTCTTTGTTTTTGATTTTTTCGATATAAGGAAGGTAGTCTTCATAAGTAGAAAGCGGGACTTTCTGCTGGAAATCTGAGACATTATTTATTTCATCAAAAGAGTAACTACTCCCGTATTCAGTAAAACGGTTGTGGGCTATTATTTCGCCAAGTTTTTTATCTTCCAAGAACGCGCCTCCCCGACTTATTTAAGTTGTCCACACTTATCTCGCATAAACAAATCAACTCATCGCCATTCATATATCCCGGATTTTTATTTAGAAAAAATGCCGTATTTTTATCTCTCCCCGCTACTTCGTTTGTGTAGTCATATTCATCTCTGAGATAGTCATTGCCTGCTAGCCATATGCCATTTTGGTATTTATCGCCATACTGCTGTTTTGCAAAGGTGTCCATAATACATTGTATTTTATCCGGTGTTTCCGTATCAACACGGGGATAATATTCTTTGAAAAACGTGTTGAGATATTTATAAGTTTTATATCCCTTACTGAGTAAAAACCAATATGTCATTCCATGGAACTTCTCGGCGTACACCATCGCATGATTTATCCAAGTCTGCGATAAATCATGGCGCCCCCAATATTCTTTTTCCACAATAGTATCACCTGAATATATCAGTTGGGTCTGTGAGTCATACATGAACACCGCGAAAGTCGTAAAGCCACGAATATTGCTCTGCTTATCTAGCAACACTACCACATCTTGCTTTTTCTGGAGTTCACCGCTAAAAGAATCTAGAGAAGTATTGCCATAGTACACTTCCATAATTGTGTACATGGCTTCAATTTGATCCGATGATAATTTTTTTGTCTGTAATACAATACTCTTTAACATGATTATGACTATTCCTTTCGTACTGATCAGGCACATAGAAAGTTTGGAATTATTCAAACTTTCTACCTTTCTAAATTAGTGGACACATACTTAAATCCCAAGTTCGCTCCAAACAAAATGGGCCTATTGCCCCACGGAGCGTTGTTTACGCGTTTCAAAACTTTTCCAAGTTTGTATGATTTCTTCCAAACCTTTTGATATATTTCTTCAAGTTTCTGTGGTGACATATTCTTTGGTTGGAACACGGCCTTGTTTTGCGTGTACTTCGCCCAGTCGGTAGTGATAATGCGCCCTTCGTCATTGAGTCGATTGTAAAGTTTTGAATTGGGAACAGGCGTAAGAATAGCATAACGCACAAGATTTACGCCAAGGTATTCAACTTGATCAGGAAGAGTCAAAAGAGATTCTTTTGTGTCATAATCAAAACCCAGTACAAAGCAGCCATTCACGCTTATACCATGATTTTGCATAATATCAATAGCTTGTTTATATTTATTCGGGTCGTTAAAGCCCTTCTTCATTGCCAACATTGTATCACGATTGAGAGACTCTAAGCCAAATAAAACCCCTCCACATCCACTTTTCTGTGCCGCATCGACAAGTTCTTCATCAAAGGCTGTGTGCACAGTAGCGTTGCAAGCCCATTGAACTTTTAAACCTTTCAGTCCATCCATGATTTCAAGTGCATAAGGTTTATTGTAAAAAAAATTAGGGTCAAAAAATACTACTCGTTTTGTTTTTAATGAAGCGATTTCATCAATTACCGCTGTTGCCGGGCGAGGACAAGGTGGATTCATCGCGCTAATGGCGCAAAACTCACATCGATTAGGACATCCTCGATTCGCTACTACGCTAGGTATATTCAAGTAGCCTTTCTTCGGCAATAGATCACGACGCGGAATAACACAATCCGCTGGTGTAATACAGGGCATTTCATATCTTGAACCAGGAATTTTGTTTGCAAAATCACGAAAAAATTGCGGGAAAGCCTTTTCGGCAGGTCCGACAATAATAGTGTCAGCATGCTGTGCGGCTTCATCAGGCATGAATGTAGTGTGATAGCCGCCCAAAACAACATGAGCGCCTTTATCGCGGAATGCCTTGGCTATTTTGTAAGCGCGAACAGCACTAGAGGTGACGAAGCTGATAGCTACGATATCGTATGGTGTATCATAAGAAAACGATTGCACCATTTCGTCGCAAACATCAATTCGAGCGTTAAGCTCTGCCGGAATCATTGCGGCAAGAGCGACAAGGGTAAGCGGCGCGTAAGTTAGCATATTTGAAAACTTATCCCGATATGCTTTATACTCTGTTTCCCACGGCAAGAGCAATAGTACTCTCATTTGCTTTTACCCTCCTCGAAATGTTTCAGCCCGAATTTCAATCCTTGCTTTTTATGCACCTCTTTACGAAAAAGCGGATTGTATAGCCAGTATGTGACAAATTTCTTTAGCGACCTCATATTAGTTTTCGGTTCAAATGCTCTACGCAAAACGGACAGCGGACTATTGAAGCGTTTGCGACAATAGAATGATATGGCAGTTAGTTCATCAGCAGCCATGTTCTTGGGAGTGAAAGCTGCATAATTGAACTTATACTCTTCATGCAACCACCATTTTCCATCAAATAAAAGCCTTCCCTCCGCTTCAAGCTGTTGGTAAAGCTCGGTCTGCGGGTACGGCGTAAGTATATTAAATGCCGCAAATGTAAATTTGTTTCGGAGCGCCCACTCGACAGTTTGCTTAATGCTTTCAATCGTATCGGTATCGTGTCCAACAGTAAACGCTGCCCATGTTTGGAGACCATATTTACGAAGAATAGCGACTTCATTGGCATATTGATTGAAGACACCATGCCCCTTGTTTATGTCTTTATTCATCAAGGAAAGGCTGTCAGGATTGATTGATTCAAAGCCTATAACAAACCCCATACCACCGCTTTCAACTATAAGACGCATGAGCTCATCGTCATAAACCATGTTGACAGTGCCTTGGCTTACCCAGTTTATTTTAAGAGGAATAAGTGCACGAAAAAATGCTTTTGCACGCTCTACATCCGCCACAATATTATCATCAACGAAAAAGATAAGCTTGCGCTTTTGGGACTTTATCTCAGCAACAACTTCGTCAATAGCGCGACAATAATGCTTTTTGTTAAAATAAACACTGCCCGCGCAATAGCTGCACCCATGAACACACCCGCGGCTGAATTGCATGAGGGTGATAGGGAGATAGCCTTTACCCTCAAATAAATCTCGTCGTGTCGGAAGCCTGTATTGTGGTGGATCGGCGACACCGCACTCATAGAATTTTTTTAGATTTTTAGCTTTTAAGTCTTCTATTACATTGTGTAAAATATTTTCTGCGTCGCCGGAAATAACAGATGTGCAATGCTCCATAACTTCATCGGGCGCGAGTTTGATATGCATCCCGCCCATGATGACAGGAACATTCCGAGAAAGGTATTCAGCGGAAATCTCATATGCGCGTTTGGCGGTGAAACTTTCCACGGTAATCATAACAGCATCTGTCGGTTCGTCAAATGGTATCTGTTCTATACGGTCGTCAACTAAGACAACTTCTATGTCAGAAGGAATAAGAGCAGCGATAATGCCTAACTGGAGCGGCTCCATACGTCCCTCGTCGACGTAAAGATTACGGCTTTTTGTTCCGATTGTCGGTTTAATTAAAGTAATTTTCATAAGTGACCATCACCTCCGTGTTTCAACTTTTGCTTGCGCCGTATCTCAATATAAGATACGGTGTTAATTAGCGTAAATACAAGTAAATTTTTAATATTGACAGGCTTTAACATCCTCCACAATATACTTCGTAGCGAATAAAATTTGTGCCGCAGTTTTTTGCAACCTTCAGCAAGTTGTTGGGGGGTCATATTGTCAGGATAGTGAGTAGCGTCACCGTATTTGTATTTATCGGACAGCCACCACTTCGGGTCAATAAGTTTGCTCTGTTTATTGAACTCATCATATAATGATGTTCCCGGCATAACCATGAGAGGGTTAAAGTTTACTATGGCTAGCTTGTGTTTCATTACGAAGTCGTACACATGACTGAAACTGTCATGTGTGTCATTAGAATGGCCAAAAATAAAAGTAGCGTAAAGCATTATGCCGTAGGAGTGTATGACACGCACAGCATTATCATATTCCGAGACACGCTGCTGTTTGCCAATCTTTGTGAGTGTTGAGTCGTTAAGGCTTTCAAAACCAACAACAGCAATAATGCAGCCACTTTTTTTCATAAGTTCAAGTATTTCAAGGTCTTTTGCTACGTTAATACTTATTTGACAACCCCACTTTTTTTTGAGCGGAGAAAGCTTGGTTAAAAAGATTTTAAGTTTATTTCGGTCGTGGAGCAAGTTATCGTCCGCGATGAAAAAAATCTTTTCTTTCATTTCGGTAATTTCGTGGATAACATCATTGATTTCGCGTTCAACAATACAGAATTTATAAAACGCCCTTATTGAACAGAAGTCACAATTAAACAAGCATCCGCGCTTCCATTGCACAACACCTATTTTTGCGTATTTCTTATCCGCAAAAATAGAATGATCTGTCTTATTAAAAGGTAACATTATGTCGTTTGTGGACTTGTATAGAGGTTTTAGAGAATTACTTTCAAGGTCAGCTATGAGATTGCCCCAAACAGATTCCGCATCGCCCACGACGACACTGTCAGCATATAAAAGAACTTCATCAGGAACGGCTGTGGGATGAAATCCGCCCATGATTACTTTTAAGTTTGGATTTTTCTGTTTATATTGTTTGACAAGAGTATAGGTGCGTTTTACCGCAAGAGTTTCAACACTAAACACAACGGCGTCGCCATCAATGCTATGCGGTAACCGCTCTACACATTCATCGTAGAATACCGTGGTGACATCGTTCGGTGTGAGGCTATGTAATATGGCGAATGCCAGTGGTTTCAAAGCGTCACTTGATTGTTTTCCCGTTATACTGGGGTGAATAAAAGTTATCTTAATTTTCTTAACACTCTACTTTCGCTTGATAGATTGTATTTTGAAAATAGCCGTATTCATTAATGGTATGTAATAAAGCATAAAGCCAAAATATGCATATTGCAACATAGTTGAGTGCAACCTGTGAATATTATATATTATATTGCAAATAAGTAAAGGTGAGTTGCATACTGAGCTTGCGAAAAACAAGCCAGAAGTGTTGACATATTACTTTTGACCTGCTTATAATTCTAATTGGCAATTATTTGCATGTTTAGACTTAACAAACCATTAGCCGCATTACTATAATGATACGTTCAAATCCTTCACTTTTAACCATAAGTATAGAGGGTATAAGCGGATATGCAACGAAAGGATGTAAACTATGGAAAAAAGAAGTGGGTATACCAGATCAGTTCCAGTTATAATTATTCTGACACTCATTGGATTTGCTATTGCTGCTGTAGTAACAGTTACTATCGCAATGTGGTTGGCGGAACGGTTAGAGTGGAGGGAAAGGCCACTTATTATAATTGCTCTTGTCATCTCAGCTATCTCAGCTTTAATGACCTTGCTAAAAAAAACGATAGAAGAAGAATCAATATATGTAGGTGCTCAAGGAAATGGGCGCAAAATAATTATAGACCACGCATTCAAAAATCAGATTATGAAAATATATAGTCAATATGGCAAAACAGATGGTTTGTTTATGTTTGAACAAATTCCGCAACAAAGATTGCAAAACGCAATAGCTAGTTTTGCCCCTTCGTGTAGTAGCGATGAAACTCTGATTCTTCTTTACGACAATACACCCGATGGCACCTGCAAAGACGGGATTCTATTAACCTCAAAGCGCTTGTATTGTAGAGATGGCAATTCAAATAGAGTGGCTCCTATTTCAAGTATTAGTGAACTGATAGGCAGCTATAGTCTTGCTTCCGCTGAAATTACTGTCATTTTGCATAGCAAAAAAACCAATATTAATATTAAGGTTTCCAAAGCGAGAACCTCTGCTAGAGCACTATTTAATTTACTGTGCAACAGCATTTGGCCCATGAAAAGCAAATATTAGCCAAACTTTCTGATAATTCTTTTTACTGTATTGATTTCTTCTTTATCTCTAAGTAAATGTTTTATCGAAACTCGTAGTGCTTTACGACGGGTTTTGTTACCTTCCAAACACAGGACAACCCTTGCGGAAACTCAACATAGTCACCGGCACCAAAAGAAACACTACCTCCGTCGTAGGCAACAGTCACTTCACCTTCGGTAAGCCAACATATTTCCTCGTCATCATAGTGCCAGTTAAACTCCGACACCTCACAACTCCATGTGGGGTTATTCTTCAATCTAGCAACATCAGCTTCTGTAGCTTTTCGCACGGTTATGTTCATTACGCCTCCTTTCACAATTAGGCTTGCTTCTACTCAAAAGTGAACATCTCAACTTTATCAAAACATTATCTTGTGGTCAACAAATTTTTGAAATGCAATTTAGGCCGAATGCATATTATAGATATTTATAATTAGCGCATTATTAAATTTGATTCTAGGAATAGTTGAGCTTCAAAGACGTACATGATATATTGGTCATGCGAGTTTCATTTTCTGCGAAAATATTTTGAAACGGACCCGACGTAAATAGTGGAGGTTAAGTATGGCGAAATTAGATGATATAAAAAATGTAATAATTGAACTATTCCCTGAAAATGCTTTGAACGATACAACATGG
>Ga0123355_10011486_pt1 | contig 13659 bp, 14 predicted proteins | sample TergutEmb28metaG_3_FD_89872 | JGI IMG/M metagenome (GOLD analysis project Ga0123355, IMG submission 89872) | Embiratermes neotenicus P1 segment gut microbial communities from Petit-Saut dam, French Guiana - Emb289 P1 | ecosystem: Host-associated > Arthropoda: Insects > Digestive system > Gut ...
GTAAACAATCCTTTGAAATCATGCAAAAAATTGCTGCGTGTGAATTTGTTTTGTTTTTGAATAGTGAACAGAGTGAATCTGAAGCTAGTTAACGTGTGACTTCTTGATACTCAGCTAGGCAGTTTTTTTGTTTTCGACCATAGATTACCAGTTTCGTATTTTATGGTCGATTTTTTAACCGTTTTACTAGCATTTTCGGTTAAAAATTGCGTTTTGGTAGGAAAATTAGTGATTCAGGTCTGTTTTCTACGAAATTTTCGACCATAGATTGTCATTTTTGCGTTTTATGGTCGAAACCGAAAAAGAACTATATCAATTGATACAGCTCCTTTTGGTATTTGCAAAATAATTTTGACCCATGAGCACTGGGATTGTTCTAGCGAGAACAAAAAGCACAAATGTACTTAGATTAAAGTTATGTAGTGATCTGTTATATTAAAAGTTCTTCAATAGTATTGGGAGGACTATTTTAGGTAGGCACGCAGTCGCCCGGTACCCAGATTTAAAAGTTTTCAGCGATTTTGAGGGAATAGCTGTCTCGTTTGACAGCCGTGCTTTGTATATATGTAGGAGTTTTAATTTTTTTAGAGTTTCCTGGTACAAATGCGTCCCGTTCATCAGGTTCTAATTATTTAGCAAAAAAGTGTATGAAAGGGGAGTTTACGACCTCATACACTTTATTATACTCAATTTTCGCTGGATTCGTTTGTGCAACTGCCCCTCTCAAGGAACGACTTTAATGCTTCAATGTATTCACTATAACGCGTGTATAAATCATCGAAATCTTCGGGTGATTTACTGTTCAAAGCTGCATGTGCATTATACTCTGAGACCGTTTGTTTTAGAAACATGCGAAAATCTTGTTCAGCAAGCGCCAGTTGTAGCGGGACATCAATGCCGAGCTCGGTAATTTTAATTAAATCAGATGATTTTATTACCATCGCTGATAATTCATTACCACGCTGTTGTAACAAAAACGCCTTTGGGTCAATGGTTTGTCCCATTACGAAGTCCTCCTCAAACACTTTAAGTCAGTGGGAGCTAATCACTCCTATGTCGTGAAGCTCCTGTTGACATAGCAACGCTTTTTCTGTGTCAAACCCAGCGAAGTGGTTTGGCACAATCGTAATCAATTTCTGCGAAATTGAACTCGTTGCTTCCCCCTATTTAATTGATGATTTGATAAATTCTGTGAATAACGGGTGTGGTTTTTGCGGGCGCGACAGGAACTGCGGGTGGAATTGCACTCCGATAAAGAATGAATGATTTTTTAGTTCGACCGCCTCTAACAGGCCGAATTCTGCTGACGTTCCCGGGATTTCCAGTCCGGCATTTTCTAAATCTGTTTTGATATCAGTCTTCAGTGAAAAACGGTGACGATGACGTTCAGAAATCATAGTTGACCCGTAAATTTCAGCAATCTTTGAATCAGGTTTTAATTCGGTATTAAAAGCTCCAGTTCGCCATTCACCATCTTTATTGATTGCTGCTGTTGGTAATTGGGTGAGCATTTCATCAACCGCCATTTTCGCCTCGTTTTTAGCGTATTCAATTGCCATCAACTGCATGCCTTGACCGATACCAAAAAACGGGATATTATTTTCACGAGCGTATTTAATTACTGCAAGCTTACCATCGATTGACTGACCTTCTTCCCCGTACGGCAAGATAATTCCGTCGAGGTGCGACAGTTGATGAGCTGTATTTTCACATAAATGCTTCGCATCAATAAAGCTGATTTTTGCTTTACGACCAAATTCATAAGCAGCGTGTCGGAGGGCTTCGTTAATTGAAAAATAGGCATCTGGTAGTTCTGTGTAATCACCGACAATTCCGATTTTCACTTCGCCATCAAGATTTTTAACGGTATTGATTAATTCATTCCATGATTTCATGTCAGCCGCCTTCGCATCAATGCGGAAATGGTCGAGAATAAAATCATCTAATCCTTGCTCTTGTAAACGAATTGGTAGTTCATATAAAACTTCAACATCACGAGCCTCGATAACTGCTTCTTTTTGGACGTTACAGAAACGAGAAATCTTCGCTTTAACTGAATCTTCGATTTCAACTTCGGTTCTTAGTACAACCACGTCAGCTTGAATTCCAAGTGACATTAAGTCCTTAACTGAACGTTGGGTTGGCTTCGTTTTAATTTCATTAGCGGCTTGTAAATAAGGAACTAACGTATTGTGGATATAAAGCGTATTTTTATAACCAAAATCTAAACGTGCTTGGCGGATTGGTTCTAAGAATGGTAAACTCTCGATATCACCAACGGTTCCGCCAATTTCGGTAATGATAATATCGGCGCCACTATCTTCAGCGGCTGCAGTTAACTTCGCTTTAATTTCATTTGTAATATGTGGGATTACTTGAACAGTTACACCGCCATAACCACCAGCACGTTCACGGTTGATAACCGCTGAGTAAACACGACCCGTTGTAATGCTAGAATTTTGCGATAATGGTTCGTCAATAAATCGTTCATAATGTCCTAAATCAAGATCCGTTTCCGCCCCGTCATCCGTCACGAAAACTTCCCCGTGCTCACAAGGATCCATTAGTCCCGGATCAACATTAATATAAGGGTCAAATTTTTGCATAAAAACCTTTAAACCACGGTTTTTTAATAATCGACCAATTGCCGAGGCAGTTACACCTTTACCTAATGACGAAACCACGCCACCTGTTACGAAAATATATTTTGCCATAGTGTTTTTGCCTCCTGAAATAAAAAAATTCCCTCTTACAACCACAGAGAGATTTGCAACCACTGTTAAAAGTGCTCTTTTTATATCATACCAAAATTCAGGAAATTTTTCAAGCTGAAAATGAATTGTTCTCATAAATTTCTTGCAAAATTGGTCAAAAAATGCTATAATATATACTGAAAAAATATCTTGAATGGAGAGAATTGGCGTGAAAAAGTTATTAGTAGTTTTAGCAGTTGGATTTGTGTTTGTATTAACAGGATGTGGTGGAAGTCGAATGAGGGGTGACACAACAACCGTTTGTACGGGAGCTTGGTCAACGCAAATGGCCGGTGTATCAAATGTAACAGTAACGATTGTTGGTGATAATGAAGATATCGTAACTTGGACTGAGCGTAAGACAATGGAAATCACAGCATACGAAATGTACTGGTTTGGAATGGCTGGTTTATTCTTAGATGATGCTGACATTGAAGCTTGGTTTGCGGAGTTTAGTGACCCATCTTTTGGAATGACTTGGAATCTTGTTTCGATTAACGGCGACTCATTCACAATCGAAGCTGTATACCATTATTATAACCTAACAGATGCACAACTAAATGAAATCTGGGGTACGGATTTCCGTCAAGTGACTTTAACGGCTGCAATTGGCGGTTTAGAAGAAGCTGGAGCAAATTGTAATACTAACTAATCTTGATTAAGTGCCTGGGCACTTTTTCTTATAACCAGTTAAAAAGGTAGGTTAAATTAATGGAAAATTTTAATGGTACTTTACATGGTGTTCGCAAAGAAGGGTCAACGGGAAGAGGTTTGCTCTTTGCAATAATTGGGATGTTGCTCGGAATTGCAGCATGTATTGTTTTTATCGGTATCTTAGCATGGGATTTTGCTTTTTGGCTCGCAGGACCAATTCTAGGGGGACTTATATCAGGTGGTTGGTGGCTAGGGAAAGGACCAAGTGGAGCAACTCGCCAAATTACAATGATCATACTATCGATTATCGGTGGGATTCTTGGAACTATTTTAGCATTTGCGGTCATTCTTTATAATCTCGGATTCGGTTCAACATTTGCAGTGGCAATTGACATGACTTTAGAGGTAGTTTTTGATGAATTTGACCTCATTTTTGATGTACTAATTACAGCGGCGATGGCAATCGGTACTGCTTGGAGAGCAATTGGTCAAAGTGCTGTTTTGAATTCTGACGACAATGATGTCGAGATTTTTGGTGAACCAACTAATCAACCTTCGACCAGAACCGAAATGGAAGAATTATTAGGCGAAGATATTCCAACATTAAGACTTGATGAAACTTGGCGATGTCGTGGATGTGGGGCAGAAAATCGTAACATTGTTGAAACTTGTGAATACTGTGGTGGAGCAAAATAAATTACCAAAACGGAGATGGCCAAAGTGGGAAGAGAAAGAGTAACACTAGAACAAGAATATACCGAGTTATTACAACAAGTGACACCAGATACGACGGCTCATTCAATGGTACATGCAGAGATAAAACCTGATTCAATTTGGCTAATAATATTTGCTGGTCTTATTGCTGACATGTTTGCCTCGGGCAAAACTGAAACTGGCTTCGCAATGATTGACAAGGGAGATATTTATTTCTATCCTGTGACCGGGTTAAGAAAAAATCGCGAATTAACTGGTCGTGTGAAAATCGGAATAGATCGAGTTGAACGATTAATTGGTCGCAAACGGGGGTCGTTACCACATTTTAAATTAAGATGGCGCAACAGTAATAATAAGCGCCGCACGGTAACGTTGGGTGGGAGCTCTCATAGTAGGCAATTTCCGAATCAGCAAAAAGGGATTGATGAGATGAGTGAAATGCTAATTGCACGTGGCTTTGAACTTAAACCAGATCTTACATGGTTGAAATGGGTTGTAGCTCTCCCTGTGATGTTCGCACTCGGCGTAATTATCGCTTTGTTTCTATACTAAAATACAGAAAAGCCGTTCTACTAAAAATAAGTAGTGCGGCTTTTCTGTACTAAAATTACATCGCATTTAATTGATTTAACATTTCACCAAAACGTTGGAAATGGACGACTTCGCGTTCGCGTAAAAATGATAATACTTTAATAACTTCTGGATCGGTTGACAATTTTAATAATGCATCATAACCAGCACGGGCACGTTCTTCGGCGGCTAAGTTACTCGTCATTGCGGCAATCGGGTCGCCGGTGACTGAGATATAAGTTGATGACCATGGCACACCTTCTGGATTGACAAGGGCAATTCCGCCACCAGATTCCACGTATTTAGTGTCAAAACCAGCTGCTTTTAATTCTTCAGTCGAAGCACCCGCAGTCAACTGATAAACAAGCGTTGAAAGCATCTCAAGATGACCGAGTTCTTCAGTACCAATATCAGTCAATAGTGCTATTGCTTCTGGCGTTGGCATTGTGTAGCGTTGTTGTAAATATTCCATTGATGCCGAAAGCTCACCCGAAGCGCCTCCCAACGTGTCAAAAATTAACTTCGCCATCTGTAAATCACGTTTTTTGACATTTACCGGAAATTGTAATCTTTTTTCATAAATCCACATTATGCATTACCTCCCGAGAAATTTCGCTGCCACGGCCATGGTGTTGTCGCCCATGTACTATTAACATCATTAATTCCGAGCAGTGGTCCATAGCTATTTTCATATTTTGCAACGAGATTACGATAATCGGCAGAAATGCGTTTGAAATCGGATAACGCTGCTGCGTCATTCGGATTAACGTCAAGGAATAACCGTAAATCTTGGACGATAATGCCTGTACCAGCCAATAATTCTAGTAATTCTAATTTCGACATTAGCGAACCCCTCCTTTACCAGTATAGGGACTATATAGCTCTGCGAACGCTGTGCCCTGTTTCAATGCATCGAGCGGTGAATTTACACCGTTATAAACCTGTGGTTTGATATAAATCGTCGCCAATTTCTGCATTGGCATTGGTTCTGGGTTGCGCACTGTCATTGGATTTGTATAATTAAAACCCAAGTGATTTGCGCTGTTTTGGTAAAAATTATCCACAAAAAATCACCTCATAGAATGTTACATACCTTTTATAGTATGTGAACATTTTGCATGAGGTGATAGCTGCCTACGCTAATCTTTCGTATACAACTTTACCGTCGACAATCGTCATAAACGTCTCGCCGAAGACTTTGTAGCCATGGAATGGCGTATTTTTCCCCTTTGAAGCAAATGTTTCGACATCTAGCTCATATTCTGTCTCTAAGTCGAAGATGGCAATATCAGCAGGAGCACCTGTTGCGAGAACCCCATATGGTAAATCGAAGATTTGGGCTGGAATCTGGGTCATCCGGTCGATCAAGAATTTTAAAGACCAATCCCCATTTTTAACAAAATTCGTATACATCAGTGGGAATGCTGTTTCGAGTCCAACAATTCCAAATGGCATTTTATCGAGCGGTTGTGCCTTTTCTGCTGCGGTATGGGGCGCATGGTCAGTGGCGATAATATCAATCGTTCCATCGAGAACCCCTTCAATAAGAGCTAAACGATCATCTTCACCCCGTAACGGCGGATTCATTTTGTAGTTCGCAATATCACCCTGATTGATGTCTTTGTCTGCTAACAACAAATGGTGCGGTGAAACTTCAGCGGTAACACGGATTCCTTCTGACTTCGCCCATCTGATAATCGATACACTTTCTTTCGTGCTGATGTGACAAACGTGGTATTGAGCCCCCGTCGCTTTTGCTAAAATTGAATCTCTTGCGATATGAACCGACTCACTCGCTGAAAGAATCCCTTTGTGATCATTAGCATTCGAGTATTCACCATCGTGCAAATAACCACCAAATAATAAACTATCATCTTCGCAATGCGCAACAATCGGGCGATTAACGCATGCGGCGTTTTGCATCGCCGTATACATCATTCCGGCTTGTTGGATTCCCTTTCCATCATCCGTAAAGCCGATCACATGTGCCGCCAACGGTGCGAAATCAACTAATTCTTGCCCAGCTAAACCATTCGTAATCGCTCCGTAAGGAAGTACCCGTACAACCGCAACGTCGGTAATTTTATCTAAAACTACCTGTAAAGTTTCGGCACTATCTGGGACTGGATTCGTATTCGGCATCGCCGCAATCATCGTATAACCACCACGTGCCGCAGCCGCCGTCCCGGTCGCCACCGTCTCTTTTGCCTCAAAACCAGGTTCACGTAAATGGACATGTACATCAATTAGTCCAGGGGTAATTAACTTACCATCTAACTCAATGATTTTTGTTTCTATGACCGGTTGAATCCCGATTCCCATCTCAGCGATTATTCCATCCTTAATTAAAACATCCGTTGCAACCAAATCGCCCACTTGGTTCAATATTTTTCCGTTTTTTAATAGTAACATCTTGCCCAGCTCCTTATAAAATTATTTCTTCGATGATTTGCTTCATCCGCGCTGGATTCTTCAAATCGAATTCAAATGTGAAAATGAAATTATCAAACGCTCTGTATCCATGCTTGTAATAAAGTGCCATTTTCTCTTCCATTTTCTTCACATAATCTAGGTCGCCTAATATACCAAAATGTTCCCAAATAATGAACTTCCCAGTATACGGATTCTTGATGGTAAAGTCAGGATAAACACTGTGTTCGCCTAAGAACAAAAGCGTCTCATAATGAAACGGGATGCTGTGCTCATCCAGTAAGCTCGCAATCATAAATTCCGATTTGCTTCGCATGATTGTCCCGTTTCGGGATTGGTAATTCAAATTATTATAGTAGCTTGAATTTTTCGAGAATTTCTTATTCTGCCATTCTTTGATTTTTGGATGGTGAAAATATTCAGGGGGTAAATCTTGATACGCAGGGCCAAATGTAGAAATTAAAGCTGGTGCAGATACGATTTTTTGATTATTAATCAGCTGAGATTTTCGAGCTAAGACATACTTCTTGCGTGCGAGTTTTTTAATTTTGTCGGGTTGTTTTGTTATTCCGACTTCTTTTTCGATGATTCTGTGGTTGTAGGATTTACCTCTTTTAACAAGATGCCCACTCGGTAAGTCTAGAAGCTCAATCTCTAGCTGAGATAATTCTCGTTTGTACTGATTTGTCATTTACATACCCCAGTTCGTTAAATTGTCATTATTTTTTGTTTTGTGACCGTTTTTGATCACTTTTTTATTTTTCGTGACTATTTTTCTAATGATCGCTCCATTATCGCCATCCGTGCATAGACACCATTTTTCATTTGCTTGAAGATGCGACTGCGTTCACATTCTACGACTTCATCGGCGATTTCAACACCACGGTTAAATGGGGCTGGATGCATAATGATGGCACCATCTTTCATCAGTTTTTCCCGCTGAACAGATAGACCAAACTGCTCATGATATTCTTCTTTTGTCAACGTCATACCGACATTGTGCCGTTCGTGCTGCACTCGCAACAACATAATAATATCCATTTCAGTCAAAACATCATCTAAATCACGCCATTCATAGTCATCTTCTTGGAACTGAGGCGGCGCTACTAACGAAACATCCATGCCCAGCCGGCGCATCACCGCAATATTCGTATGCGCCACGCGTGAATTGGCTACATCACCAACAATCGCAATTTTCAAACCGTCAAAACGACCGTACTCCTGCCAGATGGTCAGCAAATCAAGTAACGATTGCGACGGATGATTACCACTGCCGTCCCCTGCATTCAATAACGGGATTTTTAAATTAGCCAACTGATCAAAATAATTACTTTCAGGATGGCGAATGACCAACGCATCGATTCCAAAGGCTTCAAAGCATTTTACCGTATCATATAACGTCTCGCCCTTACTTGTACTCGACGTCGATTCGTTAAAGGTAATTGTCTGCATCCCCAGCTTTTTCTGGGCCATCTCAAACGAATACTGTGTGCGTGTACTCGGTTCAAAAAATAAATTTGCAACGACCTTTCCAACAAAGTCCACCTGCGTTCCGTTCGCAAACTCATCAGCGCGTCGAATAATTGTCATTAATTCGTCGATGGACAAGTCATCAAGGGTTAATAAATTTTTTAGCATAAGCAAACCTCCCATTAATCTAGATTAATTATATATCAAAACGACATTTTTTTCAATCAAAGAGAAATCGAAAAAAGTTTGCTACTCGTTTCACAATCAAAAACTTCACCCGCGGGTGAAGTTTTTGAAAAAAGTAAACGCTACCACCGAGAAAAACGAAAATCAAAACTTCACCCGCAATAAAAAATGTGGAAAAAAATAAACGAAATAAAGAAATTGTGGAAAATTTGTTAACAATTCCTGAAAAAAACTTCACCCGCGGGTGATTTTTTTGTCGATTCGTGTTATAATATCCATTAAACACATGAAAAATAGTTAAAAAGTGATTCTTTGACCAAAAATGGGTACACTAGAAGTACTCTATGGGTGAAGGGTTGCAATTTTGCTATCTTTTAATCTGTAAATAAGGAGGGGTTATGATGTGGGATATTGAAAGTATACAAGGCACATCACCCTTTGAAACACAATTAAATGTTCAGATGCCAAGGCGAAGGCTCAGTGAACAATTTGAAGAGGTAGCTAATAAAAAGCTGATTTTCGTATCAGCGCCAGGTGGTTCTGGTAAAACAGCTACCGCTCGAATTTGGATGCAAAACTCGACAAAGAAAGAAGTTTGGTTAGATTTAGATGACCTCGATAATTCAATGTCGACTTTTTACCGTACAATCTGTACCAATATTGTTATTGCTCAGCCGAGTAACCATCGAATGCAAGAAACATTTCAAAAAGCGGATTTCATTGCTAATCCAACCGATTATGCCGTCCAAATTTTAACTGAATTTGCACTGGATGAAAACAAATATAATCTTGTAGTAGATAATTTCCACTTGATTACCGATCAAACGATAATTAAGTCTTTTTCGCAATTAGTAAAAAGATTTCCGCTGAATTTCACAATTATTATTATCAGTAGAAAAGAGCCTGACGTGAGTTTTATCCCTTATTTCCAAAATGGCCAAGCGGTTATGTTTAATAGTACAGCGCTATTTTTCGATCGAAAAGAAATTCGAAACTTTTTCGCCTTGCAGAAAAAAGATATTAGCCAAGAAGATGCCGAAATGATTTCATCCATTACGGGTGGTTGGCCAATTGCTGTTTCAAGAATGGCACAAGATTCCACTTTTAATATTGATGAGGCGACCTATCCGAAAAGTATTCAGATGCAACGCTTATACAGTTATATTTTTGAATACTTCTGGGAAGAATGGGACGATGAAACTCGATCATTCCTTGTTCAAGTGTCGTCGTTACCGTTGATTTCACTAGAAATTATCCATACAGTCACAGAAGACCCAAATCACCGCACACTGTTGGATTCCCTTTGTACTACAAGTACACTAGTGCGGAAAATTGATGGTAATAGTTACCAATTCAACCCCTTATTCTTAGACTTCCTTGAAAATCAAAAAAAATATCAGCAAAACGAAAGTACAGATTTCTTCCTGACTATTGCTCACGAGTATCAAAAAAATGGAAAGAATGACTGGGCACTAAGCTATGCTTATAAGGCTGAGAAAATTGATTTAATTGTTGAATTGCTTGAGTTATACTCATTCAAAGATATCTTTAAAACGAGCAATAACAGCGAAATTTTAAAAGATATTGCATTATCTGCTCTTGCAAAGCGATTGTCGGAAAAGTATCCAATATTACATACATTTTCTGCTTTAATTGCATTTAGAGAAGGAGATTCAATTGCCTTTGAAATGCACACGGACGCATTAATGAAAAGCAGGGCGAAATTATTTAGTGATTATCCACAATTCACCCTTGACATTTTTGCAATCGTTACATTTGATTATCGAATGACAACATCGAAGTTTAAGCAGGACTGGCTCAACACAGATATGTTGGAATTTATTACGCATACTGATGAACGACGATCAGAATTTTTAAGTCTTGGGTTCCCGTTCTTGCATCATAGTTTCAAAGATTTTACAATTATGTTTGACGAGAAAAGCTACGCCATGATTAAAACAATGGTGGAAAAGCTGTTCCATCGCCATGCAAATGTTTTTATGAATAATGTTGAATCAGGTTTGGCACTTGAACAGAATCAAGTACCAGAGGCGTTGAAAAAAATCTTGAATGCATTATCATTGTTAGATTACGATGCACCGAGTGAGTTGTATTTTTCAACACAGATGCAATTATCAATGGTTTACTTCTCTTCTGGTAAAGCAGAATATGCAGATAGTATGGCTGAATTGCGTGATTATGTTAACCGAAATGTTCCGGAACTAATTCCTAACTTCTTGGCAGTTGATACTCGGATGAAGTTATGGAGTGGCGATCGAGTTGCTGCGAATAACTGGTTGAACCATCATTTTGTTTCAGAAAATAGTGTCTTTATGCAAGTACCATTACTAGAACAATACTATACAACTGGAATTAGTTACTTAGTAATTAGTGAACATGAAAAAGCGCGACAACTCTTCTTCAAGATTCGTCACTTAGCAGAGAAATTTAAGCGACCACACGACGTCATTGAGTGTGAGGTCTTCTTATCAATTATTTGTCATGCTTTAAGCGAAAAAGAAGAAGCTCAATATCGTCTCGAAACAGCGCTTTTTGCAATGCAACAATATGACCTTGTCCGCATTATTGCGAAAGAGGGGAATGCGGTTTTACCGATTTTAAAATCTGTTCTTGCGCGGGTTACGCATAATAGTTATGATGGACCACTTGATCGAGCGTTTGTTGACCGTGTTTATCACGCTGCAACCGAAATCGGAAAACGTCATGTTGGTATTTTAAGTAACCAGCTAGAACAAAAAATCAAACTTTCGAAGAAGCAACAGGAAATTCTCGAGTTATTCTCTGAGGGGTATAACCGCGAAGATATCGTTGATGAAATGGGAATTTCGATTAATACCGTTAAAACTCATATCAACAATCTGTATACAAAACTAGATGTACAAAGTCGAACGGATGCAGTCGCTAAAGCGAAAGAACTTGGGATGATTGAGTAGAGAGGTGAGGACTGTGACGCTTGAGCAAGGAATTTTAAATGAGCTACGGAATATCCCGCTAAGTGGTATCACAATTTTAAATGTTATTTGTCAACCAGTGGTCACAGAAGTTGCCTTTGAAATGGCACCAGCAGTTGTTAAATTTATTGTTGATAGTAGTTATCAATATCAGGTAGTTTCGGTAAGTTATGGTAATACAATGCATAATGATGAACAACATTTGACCCATTATAACAATATCGTTGCTCATATACTAGAACAAACACGACTCGTTGAGATTAGAAAAAGATTAGCGCAGAATGCTCAGGTAATAACGCCGAGCGTAGCCCCGGTTTCAATGGTCGAAACAACAAATGGGGTTGATCAAGCACGACTAAATGCGGTTTTGGCCCGTGAAAAAAGAATTCGTGACTTTGAGCAACAGCTTGACTTGAAAGAGGAAGAAATTAAACGACAAGAGCGGATTTTATACGAGAAAGAGCAGCTGATTTTGGAACAACGGGCACTTGAAGAAGAGAAAGCTAAAGAGAAAAAATTTGAGCGAATGAAAAAAGTCGGTGGAGCGTTTGGTAAGAAAAAATAGGCAATGGAGGCGGGGAGCTTGGAACTGAAACAGTTTGTTTTATCCGAACTCGCCAAGTTAAATCTTGGATTCAAGGTGATTGACATGACGATCGAATTAACTTCGATTGTTTTTGTCGTTGCAATCGAAGATTCGATGATTGAATTCCTTGTTAACGAAGCCGACCAATTCCAAGTTAGGTCGGTAGTGCACGAAAACCAACGCCACACTGACCCTGGAATGCTGAATGGCTTTAATGAGTTTGTCGCAAGCATTATCCCAATGATAAAACCGGTCGTACTGGAAAAAATCAATGATTATGTACCGCCAGCAATACCAGTACAAAAACCAACCCCACAACCCCAAGTGCAAGTGCCGGTGCAACCAATCATACAGGAAGTGCCACCACCAGCAATACCAGTACAACAACCATCCCTACAACCTCAAGTGCAAATTCAAGTGCCGGTGCAACCAGTCGTACAGGAAGTGCCACAACCACCACCGCTATTGACACCGGAAATTGAGCCACTAATTCAGATTCCAATGCCATTTTCGCAACCAGGAATGACAATCGAAGCCCGTGAAATGCAAGTACAACAAAAAGAAGAGCAGTTAAAACGCCGTGCCTTAGCAATTCAAGCCAGAGCGCGATTACTAGAATTCCAAATGCAAGCCGTCGATGTTGAAAGTCACTTCTTTGAAGAACTAAAAGAAGAGCAAGTTGAGACCAAAGACATCAAAGCTTGGTTCAAACGCGGGCGCTTCATTTTCGAATGGATCATCATGTTAATAATCGCCTTACTAATCGTTGCGTTTTTAATTCAGAATACTCGTTAAACTATCTGATAATAGTGGTTTTATTATACGATTGAAATCAATTTTTAGCATTTTTTAAAACTTTTTTGACAACCAGCTAAACAGGCACCAGTGAAAACTGGTGTTTTTTGACACTAAAAATTTGTGATTCATAGGCAACAAGTAAAAAAACGTTACCATTTTGCTCTTAAACGCAAAAAATATGGTAAATTTTCCGCTAAAAACGGAAAACGTGGAAAAGATGACGATGTAAGCATAAGTTACATTTGGTACCGTTTTCTTTGTGTTATAATTATTTTAGCACCTGTTTTGACGTATTTGGGTAGTTCACCGTGATACTGGTCGTAGCAAACATGTAATTTGTGTTTTAAGACTGCGATTATAATATCAAACTTTGTTTTAGTGTTTCTCTAAAGTAAAGCGAGGTGAGAATGCCATGGATTTAAGTTTTTTGTTGGGATTATTCATAACATCCTTTGTCGTACCATTTCTTTCAGCCACAGCGACGATGCTTGCCAAACGTATGTTTGGAGAGCAGACAAAAACACTA
>Ga0123355_10011487_pt1 | contig 13657 bp, 13 predicted proteins | sample TergutEmb28metaG_3_FD_89872 | JGI IMG/M metagenome (GOLD analysis project Ga0123355, IMG submission 89872) | Embiratermes neotenicus P1 segment gut microbial communities from Petit-Saut dam, French Guiana - Emb289 P1 | ecosystem: Host-associated > Arthropoda: Insects > Digestive system > Gut ...
ACAACACATTCCCACACAACATGATATGCTGCCACAACACCTCGTTTGCAAATAAGAATTGAATTGTGAATACTGTAATATAACTTTAACAAGGAACAAAGCTCCCTGATGATGATCTGACAAGATTGAAACATGTCGGAGTGTTTTAGAGTGTTTTAAAAGTGTTTTATGTGAAATTATATGTGCATTCATTGGTTGACAAATTGAAGTGTTACATATCTATGTGTCACTTGTCATGGTGACATTTCTGAGATGTTATTGAAATGTTCAAAACCAAAAGTGAAACATCAAAGCATATGGGAAGTTGTGTTAGATAAATCTGAAATATGCACAAAAAAGTTTTGTTATGTATATTGGATATTTTCCATAATATCATTTTTGTCAAAGAAACTCAACATTTCAGAAGTAGAGCCAACTTCCAAATTGTGTTTCATTGACAAAAGCAAGACAACAGAAAATAATCATATGTATCACTTTGGGAAGTTTGGCTGCCTGTCTATGGTTCTACGTAGAACAATAGCAGTACTTTACATTGTGGTTTCAAGTTATGCATGTTTTGGGATACATTGTTGAAAGTTGCTAAATAAGCTGCTAATTCAGAATGGTTTGTATCGAGTAGACAGAAGAAGCTGTTTCCTCTGAAATAAATGTCAAACTAAGGAATGATCATCCCCCCCCCCCCACTCTCATGACATGGTAAGAACTGAGGGACAGAACTAAATTCAATTCAGGCAGTCTGGTGTTGGAAAATCAACCAAGTATATATTGCAGTGACCTGCAGGTAATACACACATACATCTTCAGGGCATTTGAATATTAATGGCATGTGATTTCATTTGGGATTAAGTTAAAAAATGAACCTTAGAACTCACAGTCCTTGAGAAGTTGTTAGTTCCTTAGCTAATGAAGAAATGTCCCATAATTGGTGGAACCTGTAGTTCCACTCCATACCCTTCCTTACTATTTCGTGAAGATTCATTTTAATATTATCTTTCCTTTAAAACATGAGAGTTTATTGACAGGGTCCTAGACCAAGTATGTCCCAGTGCCTGTTATTTTGACCCTGTGTGGGGATACTTTTTAAGGTAGGTGCTGTAAATAAAACTGTGAGAACTGAGAACATACACCAACAGACCTATTAACGGCTTAATAAGAACCCACACCACCATTTACTGGAGTAGGTAATTATTTTGAGATATTTAACGGATTTTTGGGCGCGTGAATATTAGCTTCGTCATGTCTGTCCGCATGGAACAACTCGGCTTCCACAGGACAGATTTTCATGAAATTTGATATTTGAGTATTTTTTGACAATCCTTCAAGTAGATTCAAGTTTCATTAAAATCAGACAAGAAGAATGGGTAATTTACTTGAATAGCAATGTACATTTTTTATCATATCTTGCCCAATTCTTCTCAGAATGACAAATGTTTCAGACAAAAGTTGTAGAGGAAATCAAAACACATTTTATGCTCAATAACTTTTTTCTTTCTAAATTGTTCTGTTTGTGACATAACTGTGGAAAAGTATTGTAGAGCCAGACAGGCTACAGATGACAGTAAGGCAAATGCACATAGCATACTGGGTACCTAAGGCTACAAACACACACTGAGAATATGTAATACTTAATAATTTTACACTGCAACAATGGTAGCACAGACGTACCAAAATGTTATGTTATACATACATTGTCTGTCTTGTCTAATATGTTGTACCACTAGACTAGAAATGCTTTGTGGTGTTGCCAGTTGCAAGCTGCTAAGTACTGTTTACTTTTACAAATGATTAAATCTGAGATATTTTTACCTTGTTGGGTCTCTTTCACCAGTGGTAAAGAAACTGGAACATTAAGCTGACCACTCACCTCCACATAGTGCCACATGTAAGAATGCATGGAGCTGTTCCTACATTCATTTACACATCTGCAATTTGTGGTGCTAAGTTAAGTATAGGGACAATGTATGCCAGTTCTGTATACAGACATGGTCATAAAGAATTAGCCAGGAACTGACAGTTATATGCCAGTGCTCCAGTACTTCTTAAAATATAAGCTGTGTGACATTCCATTCTACTCTTACATCAAGTCTGAGCTATTGTCTCTGAAACATGACCTTGATGTACAAGGTAGGCAGGTAGACACTGGGTGTCTGGAATGTTGAATGTAATACCAGTGTCTCTGCAACTTGGTTGGTGTTTCCGTATAATTTTTAAGGTGAAGGGAATTACAGTATACTATTAGTGATGGGCTGCAGCCAAGTTGTGAGTAATGTGGCATGTTTTGTATTGATGCTACATAGTCTGGGGGACAGGAGCCTGTGTCTCTACATTCAGATATATGCAGGTTTCACTGAAAGTTGGTACCCATGTGCCATGTGAGTGTGTTCCAGAAGATTACAGTCTTAATTTATATCACAGTGATAATATTGAACATCCTGACGTCATTCTTTTGCTTAGATTATTATTAATTACTGTAATTAGGGATAATAAATCTTGTAAGATAATCTGTCTAGGTATTCGGAAATGAGTAATTAACAGATATTAGGTTCGAGTTAAAGTAAGGAATAGAATTGCGGTAAAATTCCATTAATATGACTAGCTTGGGTCTGGACATGTGCCAAATTATCGAATATTCAGTGTATCAGATGGTACCTGTACTCAACTAAGTTCATACAGGTAATTTTTGGTTACTGCTTCTATACATTCCATTTGAATATCTCATTTTTCTGCTGGTTCAGGGTCATCAGGGTCCTCATCTGTCTTTTCTGGAGTCTTTGTATCTGAAAAATATGATGGAGCAGGAGACAGGGAGTCGGGAGATACTGCAATGGCTGAGGTACAGACATTCTTGGAGGCCATTTTGAAGGTGTCCCTGAGATCTGCCTGTCCCACTGATAAAGCTTTTTCTCTGGTAAAAAGCAAAATTTCTAACTGGGGACTACAGCCCTCAAGTGCTAGATTGTCATATGTTTATTAAAGGAATTCTGCTGTAATTTAAGACATACTTATTATTATTCTGTCTACTTTCCAAAGCAGCTTAGCGCAAAATATATAAGGCAGTTTTTTTTTTTTTTTAAGTTTTCTTTGGTTCTGGTATATGACTGGTTGTTCTGAAGAATATACAATACAAGCATTTTGAAACAAAATTTTTAGAAAGGGATGAACTGAGGACTGATGACTCTCTATAGTTTGTGATTTTATTAATATAGAGTCTGTAAGATTAGTACAGCTCACCTAGTGTTGTCAGGTTAGTGAAATCAGCAAGGTTATGAAGAATGCAGACTGCCATCTGGAATGCATGCTGTGTTGTCTGTTAGAAATTTAGTGATGTTGTGGAAGAAGACTAGTAGAAGAACATCTGTAATTTTATATGAAACTACATGGCATTATATAGTACAAGGCAGTATGTTTTAGCCACTATCTTGATAACTTGAGATCTCATATTATGATGAACTAAATATGAAGACAAGAAATTCCTGTAGTTCATGGAAAAGTTTATTTTAGGTGGCCATTGGAAAGACCAAGATAAATTGGTAGGATAACATTATGATGGGTCTTAGGGAAATGGCGGGGTTATGGGAGATGACTGTAACGGTGCTGCACCTGTCAGTTTTATTGACTGATCTAAATTGTTTTCGTCACTATAGAAGTATTATAGCTAAGTGGCACTTAGCGTTGCTGTATGTAGTTTCGAAAGTTAACACAAAGTTCTGAGCAGAACCCACAATCGCCAGCTTCCCTGTTAGATAGACTTGTAGTACTACATGTGTATTGGGACTACTGCAGTTTTGTTGTTGTGATGAACTTATTGCTGGTCCTGTATACATTAAATTTGTCAGATATATTAAAAGTTTCACATTCTACACTTAAAAATGATATTTAAGATACACTATCTGGGCACGTTTATGATCTGTCTGCAATACAGATTTTGCCTGGCACCATTGCTTCATTAGTTGCCACTATTAAATCAGAATCTAAAGAAAATCATTGTGCAGGCTTATTAATATTTTATGATATAGCTGTGTAGAGGCAAGAGACTTTTCTCTTTAATGTATGTATGGACTGGCTCTGGGCGCCATCTAAACTCCTAAGCATTGGGTACTGAGAGCACATCCTCAATTCCTAAGGCAGCTGCGACATGCGATTGACTATACCTGCCACAGCTAAGCAGTCTTCTTCCTTCAGTTTATGCCACTAAAATTATTTATGCATTTTTATTTTCTCACATGTATATCACATACTCCACCCACCTTATCAGCCTTTATTTCATTGCTAAACTCAAATTTGGCAAGGAGTACAAATTATTAAGCTCATCCTTATGCAGTTTTCTCTATGATCATGTTACTTCCTGCCCAATGGTCTGAATACTGTCATCAGCACTTGTTCCTGAACACACTCCGTTTGTGTACTTACCTCAGTAAGTGAGGCCATGTTTAACATCCATGCTAAACAAGAGGCAAAATCATGAGTGTGAACGTTTCAGACATAACATGTTTTCCAAGCAGACAATAAGCCTTGTATTCCAGTTACATATTCGTTATCACTACTAAAAGTGCAGCCAAGAAATAAGGACTTGCTGTTAATGTGGACAGCTGTATACACAACTACAACCAGCAAGCAACTGCTTTTGTAAAATTAGATCATGATATTCACTTGTGTGTAAGGTACTGCCGGTTCTGCCCAGTAGCCCTGATCCCTCTCACTCCTGTTTTGAGATAAATCTCTGCTCCTCTGCATGCCTTAGTGGTGTGGTGCTTAAGTAAGCATATGGACAACTTCATGATTTCAAATGGCTGTTTTATCTTATTGGGACAGAGTGTTGAAATGACCATTTGGTTTTTTACCCAATCGTTACACAAAGTAACAGTGCAACAGAGCATACGTTGTCATATTTCTAAGAAATATGGGTTTTAATGCAGTATAATCTTAATGATCAACAGCATTGTAAAATAAAGATAGCAGTAAAGACACAGATATGACCTGTATGCATCTAGAAGGTTTAAACCAAGCTGTAAAGTTGTTTAATCCAACATTCAAAAAGTCTACCATACTGCTACTCTGTACAATAATGCAGGCTTAAAAAAATATGAATTTTTAGAAAAACACGAACTCTATGTATGTGGGCAGGGTTAGCTCAGTCATTACAGGGACTTGCAATGGGCTGGAGAGTCCGGGATCGAATCATGGTTGAGGCGAGACTGTCCGCACCCGTCCGGACTGGCTATGGGGCCCACCCATCTTCCTGTACAGTGAGTATCGGTTCTTTGTCCTGGGAGTGAAGTGGGCGGGACCAGGAATTAACCACCCACCTGATCGACGTCAGACGTTAAACAAAGAGTACAGCTTCTCCCTTTCTAGGCCTTCTTTTTTACTGTATACAGGAATGGTGATGGCTTCGTGATATAATTATTGTTTGATCTAACACTAGAAGTTTATATTGGGCGTGGTTTTATATTAGTATTAGAAACAAGTATTGTGTTAGAGTGACATGTCACTCACACAGCCTTGCCTTAGTTCTATGATGCACACTGCTCAGACCATGCCTGTACTGCCCTTTATATGGTGCAGGAAACTTTGGCAAAATTTGGTGTGTGTACAGGCAACATGAAATTCCTGCCCAGAACGAAGAATGTTTAAGCATATGAATAATTAAATGTACGGTGATTTTGCGTGTGTGTTTTTCTGTACGTCATGTGCAAAAAAATATATTGATTAGGAAAAATTTGTAATAGATGCAATTCACAACTTACACTGGGGTGTCACTATTCCTAGCACATTACTACAGAATTAATTAGGAATTTAGGTCTCTATAAATAAACAACTCATAAGTTCTCAAAATTGCTTTGGTCTTCTTCATGGCTTTGTCAGGGTTAGGGCTAAAGACTTGCCCAGGGTCAAGGGGAGTCGGCCGGGCCGTTTCTGGGACCGCCTTGTTAGCGTAGGGCGACATTGGTAACCCTTAGGAGGGGCTTAAGCTATTCCCCAGGGGTGATAGACACGTTAAATAGCCTCTCAAAACTCAAGACCGTCTGTGCATGGCGAAAAGAGGTGACCCTGTTTGCGCAGAACACAGCGGATCTAAAGGAGTAAACCTTGAAAAAAAATCCCCAATCCTACGGTGTGAGTGCCGTGCCTATGGGATGAATGGCAGTGGGTGAGTCTGTCTCAAACGACACCCCCTGGGATACCAGACGACCTCCCAGGGGTAACTTTAGCCTTACCAAGTATGGAGTTTCTACTTGGTGGACCATACTGTGAGAATGAGAACCTACGCTTAATTGTGGGGTGCGACTCCAATGCACATAATACTGGGTGGGGCAGCACCAACTGCAATGGTAGAGGGGAGTCCTTGCACGAGTTTCTCAATTCTATGAACTTAGAGATTCTCAATAGGGGAAATGAGTCCACCTTCTGCAACGCTTCTAGGCAAGAAGTGATTGATATTACCCTGGGGTCTTACGGTCTTCTAGAAAGTATCACTGGTTGGGGGGTGTTTTGTGAGCCCTCCCTATCGGACCATAGACATATTCTGTTCACTCTATGGGGCTCCTTTCCTGCACTCCTGATCAGGAACCCTAGGGGCAACAATTGGGGCTCCTTCCGAGAGGGCCTGAGGGATAAACTGGCGAGGGGCCCCCGAGATGAACATGGAAGACGAGGCTGGATTAGGGCTCGCTGTTCATTGGATTCAGCAGGCCCTTAACGCCGCTTATGAGGATAATTGCCCTCTTAGACCTGCTAAGAATGGAAGAAAATCTCTAAAGTGGACATCAGAATTAGAGTGCCTCTGAAGAGAAGTCAGACGGGTCTTTAACAGGCGTCGGGCTGACAACAAATCATCTAGTTGAGAACTCTATAGAGAGGCTCAACGGAAATATAGGAAGGAGGTACGCAAGGCTTCCAAAGAGACCTGGAGGACTTTCTGTAGCTCCGTTAAAATCTACTTAGGTCGGCTAGGCTGCACAGGGCTCTATCTAGGGACCCTAAAATCAGGCTGGGATCCTTGGTTGCTCCTACCGGAGAACGTACGCACTGCGAGGGAAACCTTGAATCTGCTTGCTACTCACTTCCCCAACTCAGTTACTGGGGAGGGGGCGTGGTATCCGCTGATGTCTGCCGCGCCACTCGTGTGGCCTGGCGGGTAGCTGCGGGGATCATTACCCATCGTATGGTGGATGGACGCTTGATTCATTCGCCCCATATAAAAGTCCGGGCATGGACGGGATTTTCCCGGCCCTACTACAGGAGGGACGGGAGATCCTTATTCCGTACCTGGTTACGATCTTTCGCACCTGCCTGCCGACCGGATATGTTCCAGCCTTGTGGCGCCAGATGAAGGTAGTGTTTATACCCAAGCCCGGTAGGAGTTCCTACTGTGGACCCAGGGATTTTAGACCCATCAGTCTCACATCTTTCTTATTGAAGTCCATGGAGAGGCTGGTGGATAGATTTTTAAGGGATGAAATTTTGGCGCTTCAGCCACTTCACCCCTACCAACATGCATACCAGGCTGGGAAGTCTGTGGAAACGGTCCTTCACCAGCTCGTAGTACGGGCTGAGAAGGCTCTTGATCAGCAAGAGATTGCCTTAGGCGTCTTTCTAGACATAGATGGGGCTTTTGACAAGACCTCCTATGACTCCATATGCTCAGCGTTGACCAGACATGGGGTAGACCAAACTATCGTACTATGGATTAGAGCCACCCTGGAGGGTCGGCTGGCCACGACGGATCTCGGGGATGTCTCCAGGAGTGTCGCGGTGTCCAGGGGCTGCCCTCAGGGGAGGGGTTTATCACCCCTCTTATGGTGCTTCCTTGTGAATGAATTACTAGTAAGGCTCAGTGAGGGGAGTGCTTATGCACAGGGATGTGCAGATGACATCTGTCTTCTAGCGGTGGGAAACTTACCTTACACGGTATCAGGGCTCATACAATGGGCTCTGCATACCGTCGAATCGTGGTGTGGCGGCCTCGGCCTGTCGGTTAACCCCGACAAGACCGGGCTTGTTGCATTCACTAGAAGGAGGAAACTCACGGGGTTTTTCGAGCCCCGTCTGTTTGGCAAGAACTTGCAACGTTCCATGTCGGTCAAGTACCTAGTAGTGATCCTGGACTCATGTCTGACCTGGAAGGAACACGTGGATGCTAAAGTGAAGAAGGCTCAAAACTTGATGTGGGCCTGTAGGAGATCCTGTTGTGTGACGTGGGGCCTGAAACCCAGGGTGGTTCATTGGCTCTACGTTGCTATCATCAGGCCGTCCGTCACTTTTGCATCCTTGGTATGGTGGCCTGGCTGTCAGACGGCCAGTGCCCAGAGGAAGCTAAGCAGGATCCAAAGACTAGTCTGCTTAGGGATAACGGGAGCTACGCGCATTAATCCCACCAATGCTGTGGAAGCACGTATCTGCTTCCCCCCACTGGATTTCGTGGTTCAAAGTGAGTCTAGGTCAGCTGTGCATCGACTCTGGAGTCTGGGATGTTGGTCTTACCTACATCCCAATAGAGGACACAGCAGCATTTTGATACGGCTTCAGCAGTCAGATCCCATATTTAATATGGGGGTGGACGTTATGAGACCAGCATACAACTTCGAACCCCAATATAGGGGTACCATGTTGACGAGGGAGAGCTGGACAAAAGCAACTGGCGCTCCTCCTGCAGTCAAAGGGCTCGTCTGGTTTACAGATGGGTCCAAGATGAGGGAGGGGACCGGGGCTGGAGCCTATGGGGAATCGGTAGGACGAAGGCTTAGCTTTTCCCTAGGTAGGTACGCTACAGTGTTTCAGGTGGAGATATATGATATCATAGCCTGTGCATATGAGGTACAATCTCAGAATAGACCGGAGAAATACATGAGTATCTGCCCCGACAGTCTGGCGGCATTGAAAGCCCCTAAGGCCGTTAGAACAACGTTTCCTCTGGTTTACCAGTGCCAGAAGGCGTTGAATGATATCTCTATCCGGCATGTGGTGGGCCTTTTTTGGGTGCCCGGACATGCTGGAATACGAGGTAACGAAATCGCCGATGGGGTCGCAACGGGCGGCTCTGCTCTGAGGTTTCTTGGACCCGAGCCGGCCCTGGGGGTCTCTAGGCGCGATTTACAAAAGAGGCTCGGTCGCTGGCTGGTCAACCAGCACGGGGACCAATGGTGAGGCCTTGTTGATACCCAAAGGCAGGCACGAGAGCTCATCTCGGGACCTAGTCCGGGTAAAAGTGCAAAATTTATGACCTTCAATAGGATTCAATCCAGGGTTGTAACTGGCCTTCTTACAGCTCATAACACCCTGAGGAAACATCTCTACCTACTAGGGCTGCATGAAAGCCCCTTGTGTAGGAAGTGTGGGGTGAGAGAGGAAACTTCGGCTCACATTTTATGTGAGTGCGAGAGTTTGGCCTCACTCAGACATGCATATCTTGGCTCCTTTTTCTCGGAGCCAGAAGATATTAAGAGTTTAGGCTTGGGGGCCATCTGGAACAACAGTAGGGTTGTGGGGCTCCCATGATTCGATATGGGGCACAAAGGGCCCGTCCTAATCAAGGCCTAGGTGCATCGGGGCTGAGAGGCCCCAAACCCAAATGCTAATCTATCTGCCTATCTATCTAATCTAAAGACTTGCCCCATTTCAAATATCTCCGTGGGGCAACACAACACTGTGTCGCAGACAAACTGTTGTCTGCAAGCAATGGATTGGGTGGGACATGACATAACTTCCAAAATATTTTAATCTTCCTCCAGAATATAATTTATTGACATTCCAAACATTTTTCGGTAAGCAGCTGCAATACATGGTGTACTGGTTGGTATACTATAAAAAAAATCTCAGAAGTTTTAATAATTGCTAGTAAGGAGACTGGACTAGAAGTAAATGTTGATAAGACTAAGTACACAGTCATATCTTGAGATCAGAATCCAAGAAGAGGTCACAGTATAAAGATTGATAACAGTTCCTTTGAAAGGCCGGCTGGGTTCAAATATTTGAAAACAATCCTAACAAATCAAAGTTGAATTCAGGAAGAAATTAAGAGCAGATTAAAGTCAGGGAATGCTTGTTATCATTTGGAGCATAATCTGTTGTCTTCAAATTTGCTATCCAAAAATTTAAAGATTAATGTATACAGAACTATAATTTTGCCTGTTGTTTTGTTTGGGTTTGAAACTTGGTCGCTTACACTGAGGGAGGAAGGTAGGCTGAGGGTGTTTGAGAATAGGGTGCTGAGGGGAATATTTGTGCCTAAGATGGATGAGGTAACCAGCGAATGGAGAAAACTACAAATTTAGGAGCTAAATTATCTGTACGCTTAACCCAATATTCTTTGGGTGATCAGATCGAGAAGAATGAGATGGGCGAAGCATGTAGCACGTATGGGGGAGAGGAGAGGCGTATACAGGGTTTTGATGGGGAAAGCTGAGGGAAAGGGACCACTTGGAAGACCCAGGCGTAGATGGAAGGATAGTATTAAGATGGATCTTCAGGAAGTTGGATGTGAGGGCATGGACTGGATCGATCTGACTCAGGATGGGGACAGGTGGCGGGCACTTGTTAATGCGGTAATGAACCTTCGAGTTCCGTTAAATGCGGGGAATTTCTTTACTAGCTAAGAACCAGTTAGCTTCTCAATCTCCATGGAGTACGTAAGTAAGATGTAATACATGTTTAAAGTACAGATGTAAATATTTTTCTCGGACATCGTAGACCCTCAGGACAGAGGCAGCAAGCTTCCGCATATCTTCGGTAACTATTTGTGAGTCGGTCCTAATCTTTATTGCACACGTTCAGGGATCCAATTTTTTTTTTGTTGGCTGATATTGCCATTTCTAGCCAAAACAGTATACTGGAAAACTCGGTTGACAGAATGGTGCCTTATTAAACATTTTGTGAGATGTCAGACTTTTCGCTCCTTTTTGGATGTTGAGCGGCTTAGGCTGGTAGTTGTTTGCCGACGTTTCAGATTCTACATTTGAGGCCAGTCATCAAGGGTCAAGGACCAATACTACGTATGTGGTTTTCAACCGTCGGCAACCAACTACCAACCAATGCCGTGCAACATGTCGAAGGACATCAGGAACTATTTTGTCGATAGAGCCACCGAAGCTGAAGTTGCAGAAGGCTATAACACCGCTTGCGCGCCATAGATGACTGTGAACATTTCTTCCAGTGCTGGTCACCACGTAATCCACGGTAACACTGACTCATGATCCAGTAAATGATATAGTCTGTGCCGATCTTTTGCGATCTGTGCCACTTACCTGCTCAGCCTTCAGGTTCGTGGCCGTGGCCGTGGCCGTCGTCTGTATCCATGGACTGTAAGATCCGTGTCTGTGGCGTAGTACGTACAATGGCGGTTTGGCTGTGGGTGGAGTAAATAATTTACTTGTTTCGAAGAGAAATATAATTTTGAATGCTGTTTTGTGTACTTTGTTTTCAAAGGAATTACTGCCAACATCAAAGGTCTTGTATAATATGATTTTGAGTATTCAAACTTTGGGAGAAGGAATTTGCAAACCTAATGACAACGCTTGGGGTTTGGTATTCAACAATTGGACGTAGACTTTGATACCTTCAGTAAGATTAGAATGGACTGAAATTTGTCGCCCTACCTACCACTGTGTAAAACCTGTGAATGTGTTGCTAGTGGGGTACTCGTGTACGTCGGAACATTGCTCTGGTAGTTTTGAGAAAAAGAGATGCAGGGAAGAGTCTCCATACAGCCACTGTAGACATTAGTTTCGCTGTAGCCTACAAGATGGTAAAGGGACAGAGACTCCCACATCTTCAACACGGTACTACAGATGGAACATTGTACGACACTGAGAAGTTCGTTAATACCTTCCTGGAATGGGGACTATTTTGTACATAACACTTTAAAAAAAAATGAAATACTCAAGGCGGTCATATATTGAACCAAGATCATGTCATAGTTTAGGTATTAGCAGCTTCTCATTGCTGAAGCCTGCGTTCAGTCCAAGGGTAGTCCATGTGGGACTTGTCAATTGCTCAGGACTGGGGCATGTATTTCTCTGGAGACGTTGGTTTTCCGCTGCTAGTTACCTAATTGTATTTTTTATTATTGTAATGACATGAGCATGCAAATTTGGTATTGGATTGTGATGGTCTATGTGGTGTTTAATTTTGTAGAAAGAGTGCATCAGGATGAGTTTTGACACAGACTGGGATGTGGATCAATACAAAGTAGAACATGAGTCTGATGAACATTGGGAACTAAGGAGAAGTTTTATGTTGGCACACAAGGACAAGTTTCCAGAGGATCAGTTGGTTTGTCTTGCCCGAGTGTTTACGAACATTGAGTTTTTAGGATGCAGGTAAGTAATGAAAATTTATATGTTGAGAGAGTTTTGTATATGCTTTGTTTAATGAATTTCAGTAACATGACATTTGTTGTGCTACTCCAGACAGTTGCTGAACTTACCAGATCATGACCTGAAGTTTAGTTATGTTTCAGCCATGTATCCCATTTTAATTCTAATGACCTTTGATATGAAAATATCTTGTGTGAGAAAAACACACATGTATAACATTAAGATGAGGTAAATTTTGAGGTTAGGGGGCGGAAAAACTGAGTGCAGGGTCCGTAGGAGGTGTAGATGATGAGGATGTAAAATAGATATTAAAGATATAACATGCAATGTTATGAGCTGGATTAATTTGGCTCTGAATAGTGAAAATAATGTCCTGTAGGATAATATGAATATTTGGGTTTTATGATATAGGTATATCTTGAGCAGGTGAGCAACTAGTAGCATCACAAGAAGGATTTTGCCCCATGGAGTTAGTTTGATTCGGATATTTATAGCACTGGCTGTAGCTTATGCCCAATTTGAGGGTTCTGTTTAGCTGTGCTGAACCTTTGACAGCAACTAACCCAGTTGTTGTAATGTATCATAATTTCAGAAATGTATTTGTATTGTTTTTGTCACAATGTTACATTTAGAGTTTGTGGTGAATTATATTTTAGATTTGGGGTTGGAACTAAGTTGTGGACGTCGTTGTGGTTAAGGAAACGTGATGCCACTTCTCCCACTTTCTTGCCTCTTCACCTGTGCAGTAGTACATTATTACTTCATGACAACCACACGTGAAATGTGGCCATAGAAGTGTATGGACTCCCAGTGTTTATGCTCCAGGCATAAGTTCACAAACTGATGTTGAATAGTAATACACATGGACTATAATATAAAAAGTTCCTGTGTTTTATGTGAAGTGAGATTTCCAGAGTATCAGGCCATTCATTTCTTCAATTTTCTGTTGAAAATTGATCATTCTGTGATGAAATACTTTGAGATTTGATCGTTTCCTCATTGTGCCATAATCATACACATGATTGTATGCAGGGCCATATAGCAACCATATGTGAAATTGCATCCAATTCCAGCATGCATGTTTGAATGGTCATGATTTGTGTATCAAAAAGTATATAATGAGGACCTAGCAGTCTCCTTCTGTCTGACTATGGTCCAACACATGCTATGAACAGCTGTACATAACGCTCCATTGAGCACAGAGGTGACTTTAGAAGTTTATTGTACACTCAAACGAACAAAAACCCATCGCTCTAAGATTTTTAAAGTCCCGAACTGGAAGTCACGTGACGTACAGTTGCCATCATAATTTGAGTCGTTTTACTTTCCCCATATTTCTGCAT
>Ga0123355_10011488_pt1 | contig 13655 bp, 12 predicted proteins | sample TergutEmb28metaG_3_FD_89872 | JGI IMG/M metagenome (GOLD analysis project Ga0123355, IMG submission 89872) | Embiratermes neotenicus P1 segment gut microbial communities from Petit-Saut dam, French Guiana - Emb289 P1 | ecosystem: Host-associated > Arthropoda: Insects > Digestive system > Gut ...
AATGGCGTTACCCGAAGCCCGTTAGGCGATCAAATAACAGTAATATTTACAGGCGCGGCCAACACGGGTGCAGCAAGAAGCCATAACGCGATATTCGACGCAGCCAACCTCCCACCTGCGGTAAGAACGGTAGCATTTACGCAACCTGCACCAACCACAACCCTAATCCTCAACCCACCAACAGCCAGCATAACAGCAAGAAGCGGCGCAGGTTCAACCGCAACAGTAAACGTAGAAGGCACCGCAACCGGCGCCATCACCTTTACCAGCGACACAACCCCTGCATGGATAAACCTTACGCCTAATGCTCCGGCCAACACGATAGTAGTTTCACTAGGCGCAGGCGTACCTGCTACAGCCGTAAGCAACAGCTGGACGGTTACAGTAAACAGAGGCGGTCAAACGGCTGTGCTAACAGTGACAGTAAACATCGCTGCAGCACCAGCCGCAACGCTAATCCTCAACCCAGCAACAGCCAGCATAACAGCAAGAAGCGGTGCAGGTTCGACCGCAACAGTAAACGTAGAAGGCACTGCAACCGGCGCCATAACATTTACCAGCGACACAACCCCTGCATGGATAAACCTTACGCCTAATGCCCCGGCCAACACGATAGTAGTTTCTCTGGGCGCAGGCGTACCCGCCACAGCCGTAAGCAACAGCTGGACGGTTACAGTAAACAGAGGCGGTCAAACGGCTGTGCTGACAGTGACAGTAAACATTGCTGCAGCACCAGCCGCAACGCTAATTCTCAACCCAGCAACCGCCAGCATAACAGCAAGAAGCGGCGCAGGTTCAACCGCGACAGTAAACGTACAAGGCACCGCAACCGGCGCCATCACATTTACCAGCGACACAACCCCTGCATGGATAAACCTTACGCCTAATGCCCCGGCCAACACGATAGTAGTTTCTCTGGGTGCAGGCGTACCCGCCACTGCCGTAAGCAACAGCTGGACGGTTACAGTAAACAGAGGTGGTCAATCGGCTGTGCTGACAGTGACAGTAAACATCGCTGCTGCTGCAGCGCCTTCACCCACACCAGTACCACCCACACCCACACCACCCCCGTCAGGCGGTGGAGGCGGCGGTGGCGGCGGGGCCCCAACACAAACCCCACAGCCAGCCACGCCAACGCCCACACCAGCACCTGCAGATGATTTAACACCTACAGATTTGCCCATAGTATGGGTAGATGATTTCTCTCCAGGGCTGGTTGCAGAACTTGAAACGCTTATTGGGTTTAGCGACATAGACATCAATATCGAAATATTCCTTATTGGCGCTGAAGGCGGCTTTGTAGCAGCGGATATTTCATTCTCTGTAGCCGACGAGGACTTGAACAGCATTCTTAACGACGAACTGCCGCAGCTACTGCAAATGCCTGGCGTGTACTTCACCATCTTTGCAGACTTATCCGGTTTTGATACCGACGGGTTAAACCTCCACAGGATAGTGGCCATTTATGACGGCGCTATCATAGGCGGCGGTATTAGCGGCAATGATATGATTTTCTCCGTAGAAGCCGACACAATAGGCCTGTTTACAATCGCATATGTACAAAATCTTAGGCGGTTGGTGCTGTCTTTGGATTCCTTCACAATAACAGACCTTGCAGGCAATGCCCCAACCCAAACCATGGATGTCCGCCCCTTCGTCCAAAACAACCGCACTATGGTACCCCTGCGCTTTATAGCAGAAGCCCTGGGCGCACAAGTTGACTGGACACCGGCAGCAGCAGGCAGGCCCCTTACGGTTCATATAACAATAGACGGCCAAACCCTATCCTTTGGTATAGGCGAAACAACCCCGCAGCTTACGGCCCTGGGCATGGAAGTACCGGCACAGATAATCGAAAACCGTACAATGGTGCCACTGCGTTTTGTAGTAGAATTTTTTGGCGCAGTACTAAGCTGGGACGGTGATACCGGTGGTATCGAGGTTATTTGGAGCCCTAACACCCCAGACTATAATTAATTGCGCGAGGTAAAAGCCATAACATTAGTAAAAGGGTGTATCACTTTAAGCATTAAGTAAAAATGTATGAATTGCATGTATGGGACACTGTCGTCAAAATCCCGCAGTCTTGGATATCCAAGAACTGCGAGACTTTGACAACAGTGTCCTTTTTGTTGTTTCGCCATACTTGACTCGGGCCCTATAAAGGGATTATACTGTATACATGGATACAACGGATATAACTGCAATAAGACAGGAGCGAAATCTTTTATTCGATTTCTACGGCCCTATGCTTACCCAAAAACAGGCCGCCTGTTTTACTATGCGCTATATAGAAGATTGCTCTCTTACGGAAATAGCGCAAGAGTTGGATATTTCCCCGCAAGCTGTAGTAGATTTTATCAAGCGTTCGGTAGGGCGGTTGGAGAAGTACGAGCAGCAGCTGGGACTGGTACAAAAGTTTACTGCACAGCAGGGCCTGGCCCACGGTATCCTCGAAAAGTTGGATGAACTGGAACAGCAAATATCCCATGTGGAATCTACAAAGGCATTAACAAAGTGGATTAGAAGTGCGGTTGGCGAGATGCTTAACTAGGATGTGCCCGTTAATTCCTGTTTTGATGATTTGGTCAAAGTTATATTTGGGTTTTGATACAAATGGACAACCATTTTCCGGTTTTGATGATACCGATAAAAGCGATTTTCATGCTCGGCTGATGACGGAATTGCCCATAATGGGCGGATAGGAGGTGGCAAAATGGCATTCGAGAACCTAGGTGAAAAACTGCAAAATGTCTTTAAAATGCTAAAAGGCAAAGGACGGTTATCTGAAAAAGATGTAAAAGAGGCCATGCGGGAAGTTAGGCTGGCCCTATTAGAAGCCGATGTTAACTTCCGCGTGGTAAAAGAATTTGTTACAAACCTAACGGAAAAAGCCGTAGGCCATACTGTCCTGGAGGCATTAAATCCCGGTCAGCAGGTAATAAAATTGGTTGACCAGGAACTTACAGCCCTAATGGGTTCGACTCAAAGCCAGCTTACATTCTCGCCAAAGCCGCCAACGGTGTATATGATGGTTGGCTTGCAAGGTGCGGGTAAAACCACTTCTAGCGGCAAACTATCAGGGATACTAAGGAAGCAAGGCCGCAAACCCCTGCTTATAGCTTGTGATATCTATAGGCCGGCGGCAATTAAGCAATTGCAAATTGTAGGCAAAACATATAACATCCCTGTTTTTGAAATGGGGGATAAGGAAGCCCCGGAAGTAATCGCACAAAAAGGCATAGAATACGCAAACCAAAACGGCCATGACGTAGTACTAATAGACACAGCCGGCCGCCTGCATATAGACGATGCACTAATGGGCGAACTTTCCCGCGTAAAAAGCGCCGTAATGCCCCAGGAGATACTGCTGGTAGTAGATGCCATGACAGGCCAAGATGCTGTAAACGTAGCCCAAACCTTCAACGATAAACTGGGCCTGGACGGCATTATAGTCACAAAGTTAGACAGTGATACCCGCGGCGGCGCGGTACTTTCAGTAAAGGCCGTAACAGGCAAGCCCATAAAATACGTAGGTATGGGCGAAAAATTAGAAGATATGGAGCCCTTCTACCCGGACCGCATGGCTTCCAGGATTTTGGGCATGGGTGACGTATTAAGCCTGATAGATAAGGCTCAGCAAGCCTTCGATGAGAAACAAGCAGCGGAACTGGAGCAAAAAATCCGCCAAAACGCCCTTACCCTGGACGATTTTCTATCCCAAATGCAACAAATGAAAAAAATGGGCCCACTAAAGGATTTATTAGGTATGATGCCCGGCATAGACCAATCCCAGCTTGCTGGCGCAGATATAGACGAAAAAGCCCTGGCCCATGTGGAAGCCATAATCCAATCCATGACCGGGCACGAACGCCGGGATCCGTCTATCTTAAACGGTTCGCGCAAGCGCCGCATAGCCGCAGGCAGCGGCCGCAGTATCCAGGATGTAAACCGCTTGCTAAAGCAGTTCGAAGAAATGCGCAAGATGATGAAGGGCTTAGCCGGCGGTATGACTGGTAAAAAAGGTAAAAAAGGCAGAAAGGGCTTCTTGCCCAATCTCCCGTTTTTTAATTAGTTTGAGGGCGGAGCCCTTATTAAGAAAGAAGGTGACATAGTATGGTCAAAATTCGTTTGAAAAGGATGGGTGCAAAAAAAGCCCCCTTCTACCGTATTGTTGTGGCAGACGCCCGTACCCCCCGTGATGGCAAAGTCTTGGCAGAGTTAGGCATCTACGACCCAACAAAGAAACCAACTGTTTTAAGAGTAGACGTAGAAGAAGCCAATAAATGGATTGCCCAGGGCGCACAGCCCACAGACACAGTAAGGGCACTGCTAAAAAAGGCAGGTGAATAAGCATGAAGGAACTACTGGTTTTAATAGCCAGGAACCTTGTGGACAAGCCTGACGAAGTAGTAGTAACCGAGGACAACAAAGACGGTGCAACCGTACTAAAGCTTACTGTATCCCCAGACGATATGGGTAAGGTTATAGGCAAGCAAGGGCGTATTGCCCGTGCAATTCGCACAGTTGTAAAAGCTGCGGCAGTACATGCAAATGTAAAAGTCATTGTGGAGATAATTTAGTACTCCCGCTGGCGGTAAATCAATAAAACTTATAGCTATAGTGCATTCAATTGAGAATGACGGTTTTTGTCATTCTTAATTGAATCACTTTCCGAGGCCATAGCAATTTCAATCCCGCATTTTGAATTGCTATAAGAGAAGCGTAGCCCATGAAAACCGGGTATACGCTTTTTTTATATGTAAAAATAGGATAAAATAGTCACACGAAAACAGTATGAAGCAGTTTCGAGAACAATGAGGAATAATTTTCGCAGATTATGCGTTGATGCGTTCGCAGAATCAGCGAAAATTATTTCGGAACGATATCGAAACTGCTCTAAGGAGCAGTCATGGCGAAAATTCATATACACCAATCCGGCAAACTGCGTACGATTTCAACCAAACCCGGAGAGACTCTAATGTCCGCGCTCTTAAACCATGAACATAAAATTCCAACCCCATGCGCCGGAAACGGAACATGCCAAAAATGCGCCGTTAATACATCCCAAGGGGTGGTGCTGGCCTGCCAAACCTATGTGGCCGATGGCATGGAAATATATCTGCAAGGTACAAACGAAGGGGCAATGGCCATAAATCAATCTTACGAAACAATACGCCCACTTGCACACGACCGCGACAACGGGCATGGTATAGCAATTGACATAGGTACCACAACCTTGGCTTTCGAGTTGGTAAACATGGCCACGGGCGAACAGGTTGCGACCCATTCGGCGGCCAACAGCCAGCGGAAACTGGGCGCAGATGTAATAACCCGCATCAAGCAAGCCACCCAAGGCGCCCAGGCTGAACTAAACGCATATATAACAGAAGATATCCGTACAGGCATTGCACAGCTTCTAAAAAAGCCCGCCATACTGGCCGACGCTGTTAGCTTTGTATCCTTAACGGGCAATACAACCATGTTGCACCTTTTGCAAAACCTGCCCTGCGATTCATTGGGAGTGTACCCGTTTACGCCGGTGGATATTGCCATAAGGCGCTGCCAATTCTCAGATGTATTCGGGCATGGACTTGATGCCCAGCTGCTAATCCTACCGGGTATATCTACTTTTGTAGGCGCGGATATTACAGGGGGCATACTATGCTGCAATAACCCCAACGGCAGTTCACCAAGCCTTCTAATAGACCTTGGCACCAACGGCGAGATGGCCTTGTTCACCCACGAGCAAGTACTGGTAACATCCACTGCCGCCGGCCCGGCCTTCGAAGCAGGGAATATCTCCCAAGGCATGGCCTCTGTACCCGGTGCTATAGCTGGGGTGCGCTATTCCCCGGAAAATAACGTATTTATATATGAAACAATAGAAAACCAACCCCCCATAGGAATCTGCGGAACCGGCGTGTTGGATATAGCCGCAGAACTGGTGCGCCATAACCTGGCAGACGAAACCGGGCGGTTGGAAGACGAGGCTGGGGTTATAATAGCTGAAGACGTGGCCTTCACCCAAAAGGATATGCGTGAAATCCAATTGGCCAAATCTGCCGTACGCACCGGCATTGAAATATTGTTGGAGGTAAGCGGATATAGCCATGATGATATAGCCAAGGTATACTTAGCTGGCGGTTTTGGTCATAAACTAAACTTGGATAGCGCAGTGGGCATTGGGCTTATCCCGGCCCAGCTTATAAGCAAGGTAACGGCAGTGGGAAATACCGCCCTAGGCGGCGCTGCCCATGTGCTGCTATGCATGGCCGCTGAAACAGATGCAATAGACATTGCAAACCGCGCAGAAGAAATAAGCCTTGCAACCCACCCAAAGTTCAATGACCTGTTTATGGAGCATATGATGTTTTAATACGAAAATAGCCGTCAACTTAAAAGCGTCGAGAAGCGTAGCGATGAAGCAATCCTGCGGGAGCCATTGTTTTACCACAGTCTTGGATTGCTTCGCTACGCTCGCAAAGATGGGCGACACCGACCTTTTCATACTCGGTTGGTGACGGAATCGCCCGTAATGGGCCGTTAGGAGGAAACCAATGTCAGACATACGTGAAACCCTTACCAACTTCACCAAGAATGTAACTAAGTCATCCGGGGATTTATTCAAAACAACAAAGCTTTCCATGTCCGTAACATCGGAACAAAACAATCTTAAAAACCTATACCTAGAGATAGGTAAAAAAGTCCACGAAATATACCAGTACGGCGGCAACCTAGGAAAATTCTTCGATGAAAAATACCGGGAAATAGAAGCCTGCGAGTTAAAAATCACGGAACTAAAAGAACAAATAAGCCTGATAAAAGGCACAAGAGAATGCGGCAAATGTGGCAAATCGGCGGAGCGGACGGCCGAGTTTTGCCCAAAATGCGGCATACGCCTAGCCGAGCCAACCGCAGCAACGGCACAAGCCCAACCCGGAAGCCACGACCCATCCCAACAGCATATTGATGCAGAAGGGGCCATCCCCCAGCCGCATAACCCAGAAGCCATAACACCCGTAACACCCCACCCAACCGGTACAATACCCCACCCATCATCCCCCGCGCCCCCACCGCCGGCTGCCGCAGAGCCACCCAAGGCCACCCGCCACTGTCGGGTATGCGGAATGGAAAATGACATCTCAACTAAATTTTGCCTGTCTTGCGGAAGGATAGTAGACTAATTCCGCTATAACCGGAAGTTTTAAACTTGAATTATTTCAAGCAAATTGGAAAAACTATAATATAGGGGCCGAAATATGCCCCCTCATAAGGGGATAATAATGCTTTGTGAAAATTGTCAAAAAAACACCGCAACGGTACACATGCAAGGTTTCGTTAACGGTGCAAAAACAGAACTACATCTTTGCCAGGAATGTTCCTTTAACATGGTAAATATGGAAATGCCCATATCAATGGAAAATATATTCAAAGGCATACTGGAATCCGTCCAATCCATGGGGCCCATAACCTTGGGCCAGCCTGCCGGCCGGCCACAAAAACGCCAAGCCCCCGGCCCATGCAAGGTATGCGCCCTTACCTACGAGGAGTTTAAAGGAAAAGGCAAACTAGGCTGCGAGTCCTGTTATCACGCCTTCCCGAAAGAAATAGTAGCCCTGTTTAAAAACGTCCAAGGCAGCACCCACCACGAGGGCAAGTTTCCGAAACGCTCCGGCCAGCAAATCCGCCAGCGCAGGGAAGTGGATAAACTGCGCACAAGCCTAAAAAAAGCCGTAGATGATGAAAACTACGAAGAAGCCGCCCGTATCCGGGATCAAATCCGCAGCATGGAGGTGACCCAATGACCTCTCCTTGGTATCAAGACGCCGTAACAGACGAAGGCCAAATCCTGTCGTCAAGGGTGCGTCTTGCTCGGAATATCAAGAAATACCGCTTCCAGCAGAAACTAACCCCCCAAGACGCCGCCCAAATGGTGCAAGAGGCCGGTACGGCAATAACCCGGGCTGGTGCCAGGTTTCACCAGATGGATATCCAAGCCCTAGGTGAAACCGAGCAAAAAGTTTTCCAGGAAAAGCATATAGCAAGCCCCGAGTTCATAAAGGGCAGCCTGCCCAGGAGCCTGCTAATCAGCGAAGACCAAAATATCAGCGTAATGCTAAACGAAGAAGACCATATCCGTATCCAGTCCATCCAAGCCGGTGATAAACTTGCCGAATCCCTGGCCATGGCCAACCAAATAGACGACCTAATAGAAGAAAGCGTAGAGTTCGCCTTCCACCCGGAATACGGCTACCTAACCACCTGCCCAACAAACACAGGCACCGGGCTAAGGGCATCGTTCATGATTCACCTGCCATGCCTGGAAAGGTCAGACCTATTAAAAAAGCTGCTGCCTATGATAAGCAAACTAGGCATAACCCTACGCGGCATATACGGCGAGGGCACAGCACCAATGGGCAGCATCTACCAAATATCCAACCAAACCACCCTAGGCAAAAGCGAGGAAGACATAATCCAGGGCTTACAAAGCGTAACAAAAACCGTAATACAGCAAGAAAACCAGGCCATGGATAAACTTCTAACCAACCACCGGGACGACGCCGAAAACAACATTTACCGTGCATACGGCACTCTAGCCTACAGCCGCAAAATAACCGCAAAAGAATCCATGGACATGCTAAGCCTAATACGCCTAGGCTACATGACAGGCCTACTAGACAAGCCCAAACCCACAAAAAGAATCTACCAAATAATGATGGAAATCCAACCGGGCCACTTAATGCGCATAGCCGGCTACGAAATGTCCGAAGCCGAGCGCGACACGGCCAGGGCTAGGTATCTTAGAGAGATATTTAACTGATATAAGACCGTGGGGCTCTGCCCCACACCCCGCCCGCTTTTTTGAAAAAAAGCGGGGCAAAAAACTTTAAAAAAATCGCGCAAAAACCGCGCGATTTTTGGGGATTACGAATGAGCAAAAACATCTTTACCAATTATATACCCGAATCGCGCTTGCGCGATTCTGATAAAGTTTTTGATTAAACTTTTTTCAAAAAGTTTACGGGGTGCGGGGCAGAGCCCCGCGGTTTTGACCTTAAAAAATCACATCCAGAGAGGAGCTACATAGGATGAGAAGTCCTTTTACAGAAAAAGCACGCAAAGCTATACAGAACGCACAAGAGGCCGCTACCGGCCTTGGTAATTCTTATGTAGGAACGGAACATTTATTGCTTGGGCTGGCCCAGGTACAGGAGGGTGTTGCTGCAAAAGCGCTGGAGTCTCAAGGTGTAACTGCCGCTGATATAGAGAAGCATATCCAGGAAATGGGCAACCAAGGCAAATCCGGTAACGGGCCTGCGGATTTTACCCCGCGCACCAAGCGTATATTTGAGTTAAGCCAGCAAGAGGCAACACGAATGCATGTTGGCTATGTTGGTACAGAGCATTTGCTTATTGCAATGTTAAAAGAGCAAGACAGTATAGCAACCCGCATTTTAGCCGGGCTGAATTGTAATATCCAAAAGTTATATGACGATATAATGGCAATGCTTGGGGGCGGTATGGCCGGAGGAGGCGCACATCCTTTTGCAATGCCCATTGGCGCGAAAATGGGGCCTGTAATGGGTGGGCAACCCCATAATAGGCAAAAAGGCGCAACGCCAATGCTTGATAAGTTTAGCCGGGATTTTACGCAAATGGCCCGTGACAATAAATTCGACCCTATTGTAGGCCGCGCCAAGGAAACAGAGCGCGTGATACAAATTCTAAGCCGCCGTACCAAGAATAACCCCTGCCTGGTGGGCGACCCGGGTGTTGGTAAGACCGCAATAGCCGAGGGCCTTGCTCAGCGCATTGTAGCGGGTGATGTTCCCGAGACTGTAAAGGACAAACGTGTTGTTGCCCTGGATTTATCCGGGATGGTAGCCGGCACAAAGTACCGGGGCGAGTTTGAGGAACGTATAAAGCGTGTGGTGCAGGAAGTCACAACAAATACTAATGTGATACTGTTTATAGACGAACTGCATACATTAATAGGTGCGGGCGGCGCAGAGGGCGCGTTGGACGCGGCCAATATTTTGAAGCCGTCGCTGGCACGGGGCGAGATGCAGGTAATAGGCGCAACAACTTTGGACGAGTACCGTAAGCATATCGAAAAAGACGCGGCCCTTGAAAGGCGTTTCCAGCCGGTAATGGTGGACGAGCCTACGGAAGAAGAAACTGTAGAAATCCTAAAAGGCATACGCGACAAATACGAAGCCCATCATAATGTAGAAATTACCGACGACGCTGTAGAAGCGGCAGTGGAACTATCTGCCAGATACGTAACCGATAGGTTCCTGCCAGATAAGGCCATAGACCTGCTGGACGAAACCGCATCAAAAGTACGGCTGCGCTCGTATACTGCCCCGCCCGATATCAAAGCATTGGAAGCGCAAATAGATGAACTTGAGAAGGAAAAGGAATCATACGTCCGCACTGAAGAGTTTGAAAAGGCAAGCCAGCTAAAGCAAAAGCAAAACGAAGTTAAGAAGCAGCTTGTAGCTGCCCAAACCGCCTGGAAGGATACCAACACCAAGTCCCACCACGTAGTAGACGGCGACGAAATTGCGGATGTATTGTCTTCCATGACCGGCGTGCCTGTAAGAAGGTTGCAGCAGGAAGAAGGCCAGCGCCTTATGAAAATGGAAGAAACCCTCCATGAGCGTATAATCGGCCAGGAAGCAGCGGTCAAAACTATTTCCCGTGCAGTACGCCGGGGTAGGGTAGGGCTTAAAAACCCTAACCGGCCCATAGGTTCTTTCCTATTCTTAGGGCCTACAGGGGTAGGTAAGACCTACCTATGCCGGGCCCTTGCGGAGATATTATTCGGTGACGAAAACGCGATAATCCGCGTGGATATGAGCGAGTATATGGAGAAGCATAACACCTCCCGGCTGATAGGTTCGCCGCCGGGGTATGTTGGCTACGACGAAGGGGGCCAGCTAAGCGAAAGGGTGCGACGCAAGCCGTATTCTATTGTGCTGTTTGACGAAGTGGAGAAGGCCCACCCGGATGTATTTAATATCCTCCTTCAAATGTTGGACGACGGCCATATAACCGATGCCCAGGGCCGCAAAATTAATTTTAAGAACACTGTGATTATCATGACAAGTAATGTTGGGGCAAGGTCAATCGTAAACCCGAAAAGGCTGGGTTTTGTGTCGGATATAGACAAGGCCCGCTCTTATGAGGACATGAAAAAAACCGTTATGAGCGAAGTAAAGGACCTGTTTAGACCGGAGTTTTTGAACCGCATAGACGATATAATAGTGTTCCACCCCCTGGACCATGACGATGTGCAGAAAATTACCCGCCTGATGCTAAATGAAACGGCCGCCCGCATACAGGAAAACATGGATATTACGCTGGAATATACCGATGCCTTAGTCGAGCATATAGCCAAGGAAGGCTATGACCAATCATACGGTGCAAGGCCCCTACGCCGCGCAATCCAGACCAAAATTGAAGACGAACTGGCCGAGGCTATACTAATGGGGCAGTTTAAAGAAGGGGTAACTATCAAGGCCGATTTTGTGGATGGGATTGTTATGTTTGATAGGCAGTGAATAAGGTAAATCTATTACCACCCCCATAGAAAGAATAGATTGTAGACAAAACGCGCACAGGGTTATAGTATCGCCCCTATGCGCGTTTTTATATAGTTGTTACATGCGTTATGCCGGTTTTTACGAGGACTTTGACATACTATTGTATCAAACCGCAGTAAAAACCCCGGTTTGATTGTGGTATGATTATCTTTGCTGCTAAGTGTATGCAATCATTCCGTGCCAGGCGCGAAGGAGATATCCGTTGTATGATAGTCCCACTGTTAATTGAGACACTAAATGATTTTGCAAAACGGGAAAATTGTATCATGGGCATATGTGATGCTGCGCCCCTTAAACTTAGTACCACGAGTTTTACGCCATTTGTAAGCCGCAATCATTTGAAGCGTACAGACCCTGCCGCAAACTTGCCAGTAGTAAAGAGTATTATAGTGGTAGGGGTGCCGTTTGCAGTTGAAGACTTCCCGCCGGTGCCGGAAGGTGCTGGTGTTCTTTCTTTATTGGGTGTGGTGGAGGATTATCATGTAACGGTAAAAGCCTTGCTTAAAAAATTGGTGGATAAACTGCACGTCCATGTAAGTTTTACACATAAAATCCTGGTAGATAGCCCAACCCTGGACGAACGCGCACTGGCCGTTCGTGCCGGGTTGGGCTTTATTGGTCGTAATGGGCTTGTGATTTCACCTGAGTATGGTTCTCGGTTTAATATTGGGGTGCTGTTAACGGATTTACCCTTGGCTCAACCCCCGGCCCTTTGGGCCACCCCCTTCCAAGGAAGGGGGCTTAGTATGCAAACCCCTTATCCAGAGGCAGAACTGTCAGACAAGCAAAGCCCCCTTCCTGGGAAGGGGGCGGGGGGTGAGACATGGGTGCATACAAACACCTGCCCCCCAAACTGCCAAAAATGCATAGACGCTTGCCCTAGCCGGGCATTATCCGCCTCCGGCAGCCCAGACCCAAGCCGCTGCATTTCATATCTAACCCAAAAAGACAATCTAACCCCCGATGAAGCCATGTTAATAGGCCGCCATCTATACGGCTGCGATATCTGCCAAAATGTCTGCCCATTTAACCTCTCAGCACCAACTCCATGGGCCAACCCAGACAACTGGCTATCCATGAGCGATGCCGACTTCACAAAAGCCTACGGCCACACGGCTATGCTATGGCGCGGCACGGCTTTGCTAAGGCGCAACGCGGCAATAGTCAAGGAAAACGTAAGAGATAACGGGCTTCACCCAACCCCGCCAACCTGCATAAAATGAAAGGAAGACAGCCATGAACAAGAAGTTAATATCGTTAACATGCGTCCTAGCCCTGGTTGCGCTGGCGGCAATCATCATTTATCTAAATTTACCCGGCGGGGAAGCGGATACGAATGCCACAACCGGTCTTCAAACAAACTTGGAAGGGGAGACAAACATGGCATACGGATACAACAATAACGCGCCAAAGCGCATAACCCCAAGCCGCGCACGGGCCATAATGGAAGAAAACCCATACGCGATTATCCTGGATGTACGCACAAGCCAGGAATTTTACAACGAGCGGATACCCGGCGCGATACTTCTGCCGGACTACGCCGTTGAAAACCTGGCGGCGGAAGTCCTGCCCGATAAAGACGCGGTAATACTGGTATACTGCCGCGCCGGCAGAAGAAGCCAAAACGCTGCAAACATGCTGGTAGATATGGGATACACAAATGTATACGATTTTGGTGGAATAGAATCATGGCCATATGAAAGAGAGTGACCGATTTGCCAAGAATAGCCGTATACGCAGGACACGGCGGCAGCGACCCGGGTGCAGTATCCGGAGGGCTACGCGAAAAAGACTTGAACCTGGCCGTTTCCAACGCCGTAACAGAAATTTTGCGGGGTTGGGGCTACACGGTGCTAAACAACCGTACAACCGAAGGTGACCGTATAGAAGGACGTTAAAAATTGATTCAAATTTTCCCCAATTATAGAATAAGCGGACGCTTCTGACAATGCGCGTCCGCTTATTTTATAGAGAAATTCCCGATTAGTGTCATGTAAATGTCTATTTCTTGAGACAGCTTTTTTTGCTTCTTTTTGCCCTGCA
>Ga0123355_10011489_pt1 | contig 13654 bp, 13 predicted proteins | sample TergutEmb28metaG_3_FD_89872 | JGI IMG/M metagenome (GOLD analysis project Ga0123355, IMG submission 89872) | Embiratermes neotenicus P1 segment gut microbial communities from Petit-Saut dam, French Guiana - Emb289 P1 | ecosystem: Host-associated > Arthropoda: Insects > Digestive system > Gut ...
ACGATTTTTCATTTACTGACTCACACATCAGGTATTGGCGACTATATTGATGAGGAAGCTGATAGCGGCGACGAAGATCAACTACAAGCCCTGTACAATAAATATCCGGTATATCTATGGGAGCGGCTGGAATACTACTTGCCAATGACTACACCCATTCCCGCAAAGTTTGAGCCGGGTGCAAGATACGGCTATTCAAATTCTGGGTTCGTTTTACTTGGATTGATAATTGAGGCGGTAAGCGGATTGCCATTGCTAAAGGCTATGATATCAACACAAACCTAGAAACAGGAGGCACTCTATGACAAACATCATCACAATATCCAACCTAACAAAAAAATTTGGCCGCAGCATAGTCCTATCTGATATAAGTTTACAAATTGACCGCGGTGATTCCATTGCATTTATTGGGCGCAACGGCAGCGGCAAAAGCACGTTGCTAAAAATAATCGCGGGGCTTATGCCCTTTGAAGCGGGCAGTGTCACTCATAATGGCAAATTAAAATTCGGATATGTGCCGGAATACTTCCCAGCCATGAACATAACAGCGCAGGACTATATTGTCCAAATAGGCATGGTATCCGGCTTGCAAGAAGACGAAGTCCATGAACGCAGTACGAAATTGTTTAAAGCGTTGTTCATGCAAGACATGATTGAAACGCCCATTCGCTATCTCTCAAAAGGCACCATTCAAAAAATGGCCGTTGTGCAAGCATTCATTACAACGCCGGATGTTCTGCTTCTTGACGAGCCTGTTTCGGGACAAGACATGGCATCGCAGCAAGTGTTTATCAACATGATAAACCGCTTGCGTAAACAGGGCGTTACCGTGCTGTGTTCATGTCACGAAGACTATATGGTAAATGCTATTGCCGAGCATGTATATGAAATTGTGGGCGGTAAGCTGCGCCCAATTGAACAAACGAAAAAACCTGCCGGTGCTACGTATAAACTGTTGTTTGTCAAAGACGGGCAAGAAATCGAAATCCATGCAACGGCATTGGAAAGCGACGGAGTTATACGAAAAATGCTGCTGGACAATTTTGTGTTGAGAGGTTTAAATAATGAAAAAATCATTTAACTTAGCCCGGCATCATTATGCTGTATTTTTCAAAAAAATTCGTCTATATCCGATGTTCCTGCTGTGGCTGGTCGCGCTTTATTTAATGTACGAACAAGCCCCCGTAAATATCGTACAAGGATATTTGGCCACAACAATGCTTCTTTTTTTTATCATGACCGCGTTTGGATATTTGTTTTTGTCTGATTTTGACCCGGTAACGGAACATCTGCTGATACTGCAAATAAACAGCCGGTTATTGTACAGCGCAAGCAAAATTATCTTTTTAGTTGCCATGACAGCAGTTTTTAGCGCAGTTGGGGCGGCGGTCCCCGCTATATTTGAATGGGTATCCGCAATAATGGGAACGGAGTTTATCCCCGGCGGCGCGCGCGCTGTGGATTATTTAGGCGGTTTTATTCTGCATTTTGTCGTGGGAAGTTTAGGCATTGCGCTTGCATTTTTGTTTCAGCCAAACCCGTTCAAACGCGATCATGGAATTGTGCTGACGGCGTTAATTATATTTGCGATAATGGCGTTTGTTAAACATCAGGTTTTTGGCTTTGCCGGTGCTTTGCGTTATGTGTTGCTTATTTTTGGCCCTGTATATGAAATTATGAGTTTGTTTTCCGATATCAGCGTATTTTCGCCGGGCGGGTTAGTGCTGGCCGTGGTTTACGCGAGTGCTTATTTTTTGCCGGTTGTGGCACTTGGGTACTGGATGTATGAAAAAAGGGTTTATGGGCCGCTTATAGCTACGCACAAATAACAATATGCTTGAGGGGGTTTATCAATGTTTGTAATTATGCTAATCTGTCTGATATTATTAAACCTATCCGCAGTTGTTGTGGCGGCTTTTACTATACATAAATTCCGCAAAAAACTAATAAATCGCAAAACCTTTTCTGTGTTTATCATTTATGCGGCAATCATGAGCGCGTTTGGAATTTCACTTGCCATTTGGTACAGACCATTTGACCAATACAGCCCACTGCACTTAATCAGCGTTACATTCTTTATTTATTCGGGATTCATACTTTTGTATGGGGCGAAGAAATACGGTAAGCGCATAGTATGGGGTTTTATGTTTTGCTTCGTGGCTTTGAACCTTGCGCGGCTTCCGTATTTGTGGATATATGAAGGATATACCCTTTTCTCGATTCTACCATTGCATCTATGCGGTATCAGCGGAGTATTTCTTATCGCCCGCCCGTTTTACCTGAAAGGGAAAAGCCGGTTTACCAAAGCATTTACAAAAATCATCGACAATGACATATTATGTTTTGCATTTTTGGGCGCGATGATGAATTTCTTTTTCCCGCCCACCCATGCTTTTGGAGAACTTGGATTTTTTCATCTTCGTACAGTCGTGTCCAATGTTTTGCACTGGGTATTTTTCACGGCGGTAATTTACCTTTTGTTGTCGGGCGAAATTAGACCCCGCAAAAAATTGGCGGTAATGAATTTGCTTTGGTTAACCCCCACTTATGTGATGTTTATTTTTGTGAATAGTTTCATGGGGACTAATTTCTTTTTTACAAACGGTGAAGGAAATCCGATAGGGTTTGTATATAATATGTTCCCGATGTGGGAGTGGCAGCTTGGCCGGGCTATTGTGGAAGTTAATCCGATTTATTGGGTGACAATGCTAATCGGAACAATGCTATGCATTTTGGCGGTGTCGGCTGTGTTTGAACTGATACACAAAAAGGTTGTTTTAAAACGAGGAGGCTGACAAAATGCCCGCACCAAAAACCCGTTACATCTGCACATCTTGCGAGCTGGAACAAGCAAAATGGCTTGGCCGCTGCCCATCCTGTGGCCAGTACAATACTTTCGAAGAAGAAACTGTGCGAGCTGCGCCAAAAAAAGGCGCGTCATTTATCATACCCACGGGTGAAGCGGCAAAGGTGCAATTGCTAAACGATGTTTCTGCTTCCGCAGACGGCACTTTGCGCCACGCAACCGGCATTGCCGAGCTTGACCGTGTACTTGGCGGCGGTGTGGTTGCGGGCAGTCTTCTTTTGCTAGGTGGCGACCCGGGCATTGGCAAATCTACGCTTCTGCTGCAAATGTGCCGCAGTATGGCCAGCAAGAAATTCCCCATTTTGTACGTATCGGGCGAAGAAAGTGCCGCTCAAATTAAAATGCGGGCCGACCGTTTGCAAGTTACAGCACCCGGCTGCTATTTACTGGCAGAAACGGACTTGTACGCAATCCGCGACGCGGTGCAAAAAGTCAAGCCCGCGATGTTGTTTATCGACTCGATTCAGACAATGCGCCTATCCGATATCGCGTCTTTGCCGGGCAGTGTGACTCAGGTACGAGAATGCGCGGCCTTTTTCACATATCTGGCCAAGCAAGAAAACATGGCAGTTATGCTAGTGGGCCACGTTACAAAAGAAGGCTCCCTTGCAGGGCCGCGCGTGCTAGAGCATATGGTGGACACGGTGTTGTATTTCGAGGGCGACGACAAGGATGCATACCGCCTGATACGTGCTGTCAAAAACCGTTTCGGCTCCACTCACGAGATTGGGGTTTTCGAAATGGGAGAGCAAGGACTTTCCCCCATAGATGATCCGTCTGCATACATGCTTGCCGGGCGGCCAATAGACGTACCCGGTTCCGTGGTGGTGTGCAGCCTAGAGGGTACGCGCCCGCTTCTTACAGAGGTACAGGCATTGGTTTCGTATACGTCCTTCGGTACGCCGCGCCGCACGGCCACGGGCATGGACTACAACCGCGTAGTTATGCTTATGGCAGTGCTGGAAAAACGCGCCGGTTTCAAACTGCAAAATTTTGACGCATATGTAAACGTAGCCGGCGGCCTGCGCATAGACGAACCCGCCGCCGACGCTGGCGTTATCGCGGCGATAGCGAGCTGCTACAAGAACAAGGCCATTAACCCGCAAACAATGGTGCTTGGCGAAGTAGGCCTTGCAGGCGAACTGCGTGCAATAACTCAACCCGAACGCCGCGTGATGGAAGCCGCGAGGCAGGGTTTTACCGCATGTGTGCTGCCTCAGGCAAATAAGAGCAAAATAAAAACGCCCCCAGGGTTTAGAGTAATGGGCGCGTCTCATATTGGGGAATTGCTTGAGGTTTTGATAGGGCCGATAGGATAAATTCAGATTGATAAATGTATCTACATTGTGTATACTATAATCATTAGGAGTTGATTGTATGAATACAACTATTCAAAAATGGGGCAACAGCCAAGCTATCCGCTTGCCAAAAGCTATCCTTGAAACCGCCAGCATAAAAGAAAATGAGCAAGTTCAAATTTCGGCAGAACGCAATAAAATTATAATTATAAAATCAAGAAGCTACAGGGAGCATATTCCACTTGCAGAGCGTTTAAAGAACTGGAACGGTCAACCCTACGAGTTGACTAACGAAGATAAAGAGTGGCTGGATATGGAGCCAGTGGGAGAAGAAGAATGACCAATGAAAACCCTAAGCAAGGGGATATAATAAAACTTAACTTGAACCCAACCAAAGGGCATGAACAGGCAGGGTATCGTCCTGTATTGGTGGTCAATAATGCTTCTTTCTCGCAAACAAGTAACATGATAGTGGTCTGCCCCATCACAAACACTAACAGGAACAATCCGTTACACATTCAACTAGTCGGGTTTACAACCACTGGCTTTGTAATGTGTGACCAAATAAAAGCCATTGACATTGTGGCGCGGAATTATACGATAGTTGAAACCATTGATGACGACACACTTTGGGAAGTTGCAGATATTATCTGCGGTTTTGTGGAAATTGAGGACTAGCTACTTCAGTTCTTCAGTTGCATTTTTACTGGATTGCCTCGTCGCTTCGCTCCTCGCAATGACGAAGCAAATCATCATGCTTCAATGTTATCGTCTTAGGCGGCTTCGGTTCCTTCGGTGGTTTTGGCGGTGACATGCGCTTGTTGTGCGCATTCATTGCGTGTACTATACCCTCTTTTATAATTTGCAACGAGGCATCGCCGGCTTTGGTGATGCCTTTTATCATATCGTCCCATTCTTCCCGCAAAAAGCGGCTAAGTACATAGTCAGACAGACTAAACCCCGGTGGTTTGCTTCCTACACCTATACGCACGCGCGCAAATTCGTCTGTGCCAAGCTGCGCAATTATGCTAATCATGCCTTTTTGCCCCGCGGCACTGCCACGTTCGCGTACGCGGATATCCCCCACGGGCAGATTAACGTCGTCGTAGATGACAACAATCTGAGATGGAGGCAGCTTATAGAAATTTAAAATTGCGCGGACTGCATCGCCGCTTAGGTTCATGTATGTCATGGGCTGAACCAGCAAAACAGGCTTTTGATATATTCGCCCTTCGCCCATATGTGCGCGGAAGCGTTTGTTGTTTTTCATTGTAATGTTATGGTCGTAACACAGCTTATCTATCGTCTCGAAACCTACATTGTGGCGCGTGCCTTTGTATGTGCCGCCTGGGTTGCCCAGGCCAATTATTATGTGCATGGTGATGCTCCCTCGTGTTTAATGCCACAATTATACCTTACGCCAGTATCCAATACAACTGTTCAAAAACAAGCCCTGCCACAATCCATACAGGCAAATAGTCGAAGCGCACTACGCCTTTTACATTAAAACGGCTATGGCTGTAATCCCAGGGGCAAATGTCGGCCTTTTTTAGCAAACTGCCTGTGATAAATTCCCCCAGCAAAATGAAGGATGCATAAATACCCCCCCTTAGCAAAAAATTGAGAGGGGACGTTAGCCTAAAAAACGGTTCAAGAAAAACAACCATGCCGTAAATAAAAAACATCCATAAGCTGGTGCTGGAACTTAATTTGAAATTTTTGCTTCTTAGTGCGCAAAGCCCTGTGAAAAGGACCTCCATAAGGCAGCCTACCGCGCCGTAAATAATAAATCGTATAATCATGTAGATAGTATGCCCTGCTGTAAAAATTTATATTCCCAGCAAAACAACCCCAACTATCAACATACCTATGCTCAAATAAAGCCGCCATGTCGGCTTTTCGTGATAAAGTTTGACACCCACAATTGCAGAAAGCACAATGCCGCCCCCAACACCTATCGGGAACTGAACCGCGGCAGATATATAGCGCATTAAAATCATATTTAGTATGTTGGCTATGCCAATCATTGCCGCCATTGTTACTGTCAGCTTCAAAAGCGGCGGTACAGGAACGGGCGGTGCTTGATTTTTGCCGCCAAACAGGCGGGAGAAAGCCAGCCACAGCAAAGAAAACACCGCTGTAAACAAGAACATCAGCGCAAGAAATTCAATTGTTTGCATACCCTCCATGAAGTGGGACTGTGTTTTTTGCGCACTCATAATACCGGCGTTGCCAAGCATCATTATAAGGGCCAAAACAAGCCATTGTGTGGTAAAGGGCTTGTCGCCGGTTTTGGTTTTTAGACTCATGACAAACAGGATGGACATTATTACAAAAACGCCGACAATTTGCGCAGGAGTAATGCTTTCGCCCAAAAAGACCAGAGAATATACAACGGGTATAAAATTGGACAGGTTCATCATTAGAGCAGACCATATAAACGATCCTATATTCAGGATTCGTATGTATAAAATGCCCCCAATGGTAAAACTAAAACCGGCAACAATAGCCGTTACCAAAGTAACGGTAGAGATATCAAAACCCCTATTTGAAATTACGGAAAAAACAAGAAGCACGACCCCAAGCCCGCCTGCCCAAACCGCCATAAAAACAGGCAGCGCACGGTTGTTATCGCCTGACAATGTGCCGAAAGATTTATATACAACCCCAACAACTTGGAGGGCAATTAGCACACCCAAAAACATTAGAACAATCATAGATAATCTCCTTTGTTAATAAATTTACCGCACATACCGTTGGCTGCCCGGGAAGGCAGGCGTATAATCCCAATTTGCACCACTTAATTGCATGGCCTCGTTTATAACGCGGCGGTCTGCAATGCCGGTGTCAAGCTGCTGCTGCACCCTTTCCGGGCAAAAACGGGCTAGGATTTTACCTTTCAACATTTGGCCAATATCTTTGAACTGCGCATCGTGGTATAGGTTTTTTCTTTCCCATGGGTCGGCAGATAAATCGAATAGCTGAGTTTCATGCTCGTATCCGTGGTGGTAAATGCATTTGTACTGTTTGTAACGCACCATGAAAACGGGAGCAAGCACTCCTTCCCCGTGGCCTTCAGCAAAAATGGCGCGTTCTTCTTGGCCGTTTAAAGCATCCAAAAGGCTAATGCCATCATTACTTATACAATAAACTTCTTCGCCGGAAAGCTGGCGCAGGGTGGGTAAAATATCTATGAGGGAAACCGGGGTTTTGCATTGCGTCCCCGCGTGTTCGCCATTGGGTAAAGTCAGCAGCATGGGTATTTTTGCCGCCCATTCATAGAAGCAACGCTTTTGCACCATGCCCCTCTCGCCCAGCAAGTCTCCGTGGTCGCTGGAGAACATGACAACGGTGTTTTTGTCTAGGCCTGTGTGTTCTAAGGTTGTCAAGAGCTCGCCCACTTTATCGTCGATGTAGGTGACAAGAGCGGCATAGCAGCGGCGCAGTTTAAGTAGGTTTGCCGGGTCGGCTATATCGTGTAAATCATTTCGGTGGAAACCATTGTTTAGCCATTTGTCCAAGGTGGTGTAGATTGCGGCGGTTTCTTCATTTATAAGGGGAATATCCATGTCTGCGTCTTTGTACATGTCCCAATATTTTGCAGGGGGGTTAAATGGGTCGTGGGGGTGATGGTACGAACAGCATAAGAAAAATGGCCGTTCCGCTCCCTTTTTGTCGTTCAAATATTCCAAAGCACGAAAATGAGTTTCCTCATCGTAGCCGATAAATTGGTTCCATTCCATTGGGCCAAGCCGGTTAGGCATGTAAGCGACAGCGTTACCCGGGTGCTGCATCACGTGGTTTGCTTCGTCTATAAACTTTGGCATCCAAGAAAGGTCTGCCGGGTAAATATCTGTTGTCAGCCGCTTGTGCAAGCCGTGCAATTGGTCCGGCCCGACAAAATGCATTTTGCCTGTTAGTGCCGTTTCGTACCCTTGCCGGGTTAGGTAATGGGCAAAGGTGGGCTGGTCCGAGGCAAATGGGGTAGAATTATCGTAGCAGTTAAGATCATAGGCATATTTGCCCGTCATCATAGAGGCCCGCGCAGGGGCGCAAAGAGGGTATGGAGTATAGGCTTCGTCAAAACGGATGGACCGTGTGTTTAGTTTGTCTATGTTGGGAGTTTTTACTTGGGCGTTACCATAAAAGCCCGTCATAAATGGGGTAAGTTGGTCTGCCATTATTAATAGAAAATTTGGGCTTTGCATGTAGGGGGTGTCCTTTCGCAAGACATGTTTTTGTACATTATAATGGTCTAAGGGGATTATGGCAAAAAAAAATTCAAGTGGTTACTCTCAGTCACCACTTGAAATTTTTTTTGCGTATCGCAAATTCTTAAAAATCGACAAACATCAGCCAATAGCCGCTGTCGCCCGCGCTTCTAAACTGCGAGAAGCCAAGCCGTTTTGCTTGTTGCCGGTTTTCTTGCGTGTACATGCCGGCCACGCCAATTATATATTGCTGGGTTTCGGATACACCCAGAATAAAATGCTCATGGTCGGCCCAGGCGGCTTGTATAAACGGCTCGGTCATAAGATGCGGAAGGTCAGGCGGAAGCGGCATTTGGTTAAATTCATTGCACCTTACCCATTTTAGATTATCTTCCTGATTTTGGAATGGCTGGAATGGAGTATTTGCATTAAAAATGGATTCTATGAGCATTGCGGTGTTTTGGCTTGTTGGTTGCGGCGGCGGTTCGGTATTAGTGGGGAGTATTGCGCGTGGTGGGGATGGAGGGGGAGCGATTGGCTGAACTGTTTCGGGTTCGGCTGCGGGAGGCTCTGGCTCAGGTTCGAAAAATTCCAGTTCGGTTACGGGAATCTCCGGTTCAAGTTCGAAAATTTCAGGTTCGGCTACAGGAAATTCCTGTTCGGATTCGTAAATTTCTGGTTCTGCTACAGGAAGTTCCGGCTCGGGTTCAAAAGTTTCTGGTTCGACTACAGGAAGTTCTTGCTCGGGTTCGAAAATTTCAGGTTCGGTTACGGGAACTTCCGGTTCAGGTTCGAAAATTTCAGGCTCGATTACCGAAGGTTCCGGCTCTGCCTGCCTCACAACCTCTTCTCTCTGCCCTGCTTCGTAAACCTCAAACCCATGCCGCCAAGCCATTTGTTCGTTACGATACCCACACAACGGGCTTACAACACCGGTTTGGCCGGCGGCAATAACTGCCACGGCAACAAATTCTTTAAGCACAAGAGTATGTAAATCTGCAATATCCCGCCTTATTTCGGCTTTTCCTTTTGTGTCCACGTCAAGCAACCCTGCGCTAAGCCCAACGTACCGGCGGTTTTCCGCAAAAATCAAGTAAACCTCATACTTGACTTGCGGTTTCAAATCCTGTATCCACAAAGACAGTTTACCAGTATTGCCGCGCCCTTCTACTATACAGCGTCCAGTGGGTGTTCTTCCTTTGAAATCGTAGCCCTTTGATTCTTCCGTCAAAGGCATAAAAAATCTTGAATATGACATGCGTACTCCTCCAGATTATTTTTTTACTACTATATTTATGCCGGATATATTAAATGAAGAACATCATATTTGTGCTGGAATATGATATACTATTCTTGGAGGTGCTTAGTGTGAAAAAATTATTCGGGACCGACGGTGTCCGCGGTGTGGCAAATACAGAGCTTTCCCCGGAACTCGCTTTTAAGCTGGGGCGCGCTGGTGCATATGTACTAACAAAAGACGCAAAATCAACAGCCAAAGTGCTAGTAGCAAAAGACGGGCGGCGTTCTGGCGATATGCTGGAGGCGGCACTTGCCGCAGGGCTATGCTCCATTGGCGCACAAGTGTATCAGTGCGGCGTAATGCCAACCCCGGCGGTGGCATACTTAGTACAGAAGTACAATTTTGACGCGGGCGTTATGATAACCGCTTCCCACAATCCGGTAGAAGATAACGGCATCAAGTTCTTTAATTCCCAGGGATTTAAACTGCCGGATCGGTTAGAAGAAGAAATTGAAGAATTAATAGCGGCAATTGAATCAAACGATACGCTAACGCGCCCAACCGGCGCAGATGTAGGCGTTGTAAAAAGCTGCCCGAACGCATTGGACGATTACGCGGCCTTTGTGGCATCTACTGTGCCGGGGCTAAACCTAGGCGGTATGAAGCTTGCCATCGACTGTGCCAACGGCGCGACCAGCGAAGTAGCGCATGTGATATTCGAAAAACTTGGCGCAAGCGTTCATACTTTGTTCAACCAGCCGGATGGAAGCAATATAAATGCCAATTGCGGCTCTACCCACATGAGCAATTTGAAGGAATTTGTAACAGCCAACAAAATGGATTTGGGCCTAGCCTTTGACGGCGATGGCGACCGTATGCTGGCCGTAGACCAAAATGGCAACGAAGTAGATGGTGATTTACTGCTTGCTATATGCGGGTTGGACTTGCAGCAGCGCGGGCAGCTTGCCGGCAGCACGATTGTAGCCACGGTAATGAGTAACCAAGGCTTGGAAGTTTTCTGCAAAAGCCACGGCATAACCTTGCTGCGCGCCGCAGTTGGCGACCGCTATGTGCTGGAAAAAATGCTGGAAGGCAATTTTGTGCTTGGCGGCGAGCAATCCGGCCATACAATTTTGCGCAGATTCAGCACCACGGGCGATGGTATCCTTGCCGGGATACATTTGCTGGCGGCACTGGCGCGGCAGGGCAAATCTCTTGCGCAAATGTCGCAAATGGTAGAAATATTCCCACAAGTGCTTATAAATGTGCGGGTCAACAAAGAGCGCATGAAGGATCTATACACCTGCCCAAAAATTAAAAAAGTTAAGGACGAAATAGAGGCCCAGTTTACCGGGGACGACCGTATTCTACTGCGTACATCCGGCACCGAACCGCTGGTGCGCGTACTGTTTGAAGGGCGCGACGCAGGCAAAATAAACGCATGGGCCAAGCAGCTTGCCGACGCCGTGAAAGAAAGCCTTAGCGAGTGATAACTTCCACCCCGGGGTAATAATGCTGTATTATTTCCCGGTACGACAGCCCCATTTCCACCAATGTACGAACACCATTTTGACTCATACCGACACCATGGCCATTTCCGCCGCCAAAAAACTGGACGGCGGCAATGTGTCCATTGGTGTCGTTTTGTATGTCCATTGAAAAAAAAGCGCTTGGCAGCAATGTTAGATTTGTCACATATCTGCCGTCGTGGCGGGTAACCGGCACGGCTCCGGGGGTTAGCAAAGTGCGGATATTAAACTCGGTACGCACGCGCACAGTGGCATCGGTGCCAGTGAAAATCATTTCCATTATATTGCCGCCCTGCCCGCGTTCTACTATTTCCAAGCCGGTCAACGTTCCGATACTTTGCACTCTTGCATTTGTGGGCTGGCCGTTTGCGTCCAGCACCTGAATCATTGCGGGGTTGGCGGCCTGTCGTGCGGCTATGTTCGCGTTAATACCGGAGGTAAGCTGGGCGGCTGTAAGGCTGGTTTGCCAGCGGAACCACGGGAACTGCCTGTCGATTGCGGGGATATCATGATTGCGGAAGAATGCCGCGGCGTTTTGCTCTACCCGTAAATCGCCCGGGTCAAAATCCTCTGATAAGAATTGTGGTTGTGACCGCAAATATTCCGGTGTTCTGCCCGGAAACACGCCGCCCTGCGCCCACACCTCGCCAAAATTGGCAGTTGTGCCGCCGGATGTGGAAAAATAGTTTGCGATAACAACACGCCCATCCACGGAAAGCACTTGCCCACGGGTGGCGTTTACCGCGGCAACGGAAATTTCCGTCTCCGGGATATTATTGTAAACTTGGCTGATTACAGAGTCGTCTACATGTGCGCCAAATGCACGGAAGGCATTTTGGTAAAACTGATGCGTGGCAAAACTCCGCGCGGTTATTGCCTGTACTTTTGCGGCCTCTGGGCCGTGGGCCGTGGGCATTTCGCTTGGCACAACGGCATATAAGTATTCCTCGATGCCCAGCTCGTTAACGATAAGGAACCCGCCGCCGTTGTAGTGCGAAATTTCAAATACGCCGCGATACTGCGGGTTTTGCCCGCCCGGCCAGTTCCGCGCTAGGCCTACAATTTCCAGCCTATGGTTATCTGGGTCGGTTGGGGCAATGTATAGGCGAGTGCCGCCCCATAGGTCTGCGTTCGAGTCAGGGCTGACAACAAAATTTTGCCCGGCAGGGATAGTTTCCGTTCGCATAGTCTCTGGTTGGGACGCCCGAACCAAAGGGCCGCCGCGTACGGTAAATTCGCCGGTGCTGGTTATTGTCACGCTTTCATGTACCAGCCCCGTGAAATTGGACGTACCTATCACCACACGGATATTTATAGGAGGTGCATCGTCCACAATAATAGCCGCACCAATTCTGCCGTTTATAACATGGAAATTGGCGATATTCGTGCCAACAAGCAGATTATACGGGCTTGCCATAAGGTGGCGGAATTCGCTGGCCTCAGCATGGAATTTATATACCGCAAAATTAGGACAAAGCGGTACGGTTCCCCATTCCCTAAGCTCGATTACATGGGTGCGCACCCGCTCTATTGTAGGGTAATAAATTACGGATTCGGTTGCTGTCACCGCAATAATTTCATGCCCGCTAATTTGCACATTTGCGATTAGTGTATTGTTGTACAACGGCTTTACTCCATCCGCATACACATAGTTTCGCGAAATGCCACCTGTGAAAAGCGACACACCAAACACGTCCGCATGGGTTATCCACGCGTTTTTTAATGTTGGGGTCATGTTTGTGATACCCAAAACCGCCAAAATCTCACGCTCGCGGCGCAGCACACGAATTTCTTGGTCCATATACGCGGTCAAATTTACAGCCTTGCCGCCAAATATGCCGATATTGGTTAAAATTTCGCCATCGCGCTGCCCCAGCATTACTATGTCAATGGGCTGTATGCCATGCCGCTTGTCGTCTAGGCTTATCAGTTGCATGTACAGCTCCACCCACAACGCGTACGAAATGTAGGCATCGCGGTTTTCATCCGTTAAATAGATTGCTTTGCCCGCCGGGTGTATGCGCTGCATTATATCCCGCGCGTGGGAAAGGGTTAGCATTTCCCCCGTTTGATATTCGACTAAATTGTGGCCGATTGCGTCCAGCATCGTTGCGGCTATGTGTAGCGGCACTGGTTGGTCGTTGCCGATTATATGCACAACTTCGCCATACTCTTTTTCGAATTCGTCATCCGCAATGCCTGTCCAGTCCGTAATAAGCATCGGTAGCCTGCCGCCTATGTCATCTGTGCGTCCGCAAGCGGCAAAAACCAGCAATATGCCAATAAATATAAATATCTTCATAACGTCACACTCCTGTTGCAATGTATGTTTGTGTGGACAAGATTAGAACTTTCAACTTTCAAGTGGTTACTGAGAGTAACCACTTGAATTATTTTTTCGCAAAAAAAACTGTTGACAAAGAAAATATTCTGCGATATTATAGATACACGATGAATGTATGTTTATTTTTTTGCGAAAGGTGATATCATATGCCAAGGAACAAATATCC